>JAESGF010000020.1_pt1 | contig 94801 bp, 88 predicted proteins | sample 9269621 | NCBI WGS metagenome assembly JAESGF01 (sample SAMN14515066, study PRJNA621663) | algae metagenome | isolation source: Tolypothrix carrinoi HA7290-LM1 and co-occurring heterotrophs from dry rock... | place: USA: Makauwahi cave, Kauai, Hawaii | collected 2011-01-06
GCCCGGCGCTCGAGGAGATTTCGGACGAACTCGCGGGCAAGGTGGTGATCGCCAAGCTCAACATTGACGATCATCCCGACGCGCCGAGCAAATATGGCGTGCGCGGCATCCCGACGATGATCCTGTTCAAAAATGGCGAGATCGCCGACACCAAGGTCGGCGCGGCGCCAAAGAGCGCGCTCAAGGGCTGGCTCGAAGGCGCGCTTTAGGGTCTGACCCTTCTTTCGGGGCGGAGAAGTTTTCTAGATCGCTCCCGCCTTGAGCTGCTTGACCGCATGGTCGGCGGCGCGCGCCGTCAGCGCCATGAAGGTGAGCGACGGGTTGACGCACGAGATCGACGCCATCTGCGCGCCGTCGGTGACGAACAGATTGGCCGCGTCGTGCGCCTGGCCCCATTTGTTGAGCACCGACTGGCGCGGATCGGCGCCCATGCGCGCGCCGCCCATTTCGTGGATCGCGTCGCCGGGGACATGTTCGCTGCGTCCGCTGGTGACGTTGGTCAGGCCCGCCCGGCGCAACATCGCTTCGCCTTCGCTGCGCGCATCGTCCATCATGCGGATCTCGTTCTCGCGGAACGTCACGTCGAAGCGCATCAGCGGGATGCCGAACCGGTCGACCTTGTCGGCGTGCAAGCTGACGCGATTATCCTCATAGGGCAGGCATTCGCCGAACGCGCCCATGCCGAATTTCCACGGACCATAGCCGCGCATGCCGTGCTTCATTGACGCGCCGAAGCCCTCGGGCGGCAGCGGATCGCGCCGCGCGCTTCCCTGATAACCGTAGCCGCGCCGGAAACCCACGCCTTCCTCGCCGCCGACATTGCGGAAGCGCGGGACATAGACGCCGCCCGGGCGTCGGCCATATTCGATAAAATCGGTCATCCCCGGAATATCGCCCGAGATTCCGACGCGGAAGATATGGTCCATCACATAGCGGCCGAGGGTGCCGCTGGCGTCGAAATGGCTCTTGGCCGTTCCGGGGATGCGCGAGTTCATCAATATCTGGGTCGAGGCCATCGCCGAGGCGCAGAGGAAGACGAGGCGCGCGGGGATCACTTCGGCCTGCTTCGTCTTGGTGTCGACGACGCGCACGCCCGTGACCCGCTTCGTCTTCGGATCATATTCGAGGTTCGAGACCACCGCGTCCGAGCGCAGCGTCAGCCGCCCGGTGGCGCGCGCCGCGGGCAGGGTGACCGCCTGCGTCGAGAAATAGGCGCCGAACGAGCAGCCGCGCCCGCACTGGTTGCGGAACTGGCATTTGCTGCGGCCCTGATCCTCCTTATCCTCGGTCATGTTCGACAGGCGGGTGTTGATCAGCTTGCGCCCCGGCGAGGTCGCCTCGAGCCGCTCCTTCACCCATTTTTCGGCGACGTTCATCTGGATCGGCGGCTGGAACGCGCTGTCGGGAAGTTGCGGCAGATTTTCGCGCGATCCCGACACGCCGATATAATTTTCGACATAATCATACCAGGGCGCGACATCGTCATAGCGGATCGGCCAGTCGATCCCGACATTCTCGCGCTTGTTCGCCTCGAAATCCTCCGGGCTCCACCGAAAGCTCCAGCGCCCCCAGATCAGCGACTTGCCGCCGACCGCGCCCGGCCGGATCCAGTAGAATTTCTCGCCCTCGCCATAAGCATAGGGGTTGAGCCGGTCGTTGTTGTAGAATTTCTGGTTCGACGGCGAGACATAGCCGTGTGTGGCGATGAAATAGTCGCTCTTGACCAGCGGTTCGGGCATGCTGTTGCGCGCCGGGATTTCATAGGGTGGCCTGCCGTCATAATCATAGTCCGCGCCATGCTCGACCATCACCCCGCGGTCGAGCATCAGCACCTTGAGGCCCTTTTCGGTCAATTCCTTCGCGGCCCATCCGCCGCTGACTCCGGAACCGATGACGATCGCATCGAACTGGTCGGTCATGTCTAAATCCCTAGAATATCGGTTAGGCGCGAAGGCGGCTGAGCGCGTCGAAGCTGGCGGTGATGTCGGGGAGGTAAGGCGCGGGCGACTGGTCGTTCTCGACATAGAAATGCTTCACGCCGGCGGTCTGGTTGAGTGTAAAAATGTCGGCGAAATCGATGACGCCCTTTCCGACACTGGTCATCTTGCCGTTGGCGGTGCGGTCCTTGACATGATAGGCATAGATGCGGCCGGCCAAGCGCCGGATGATCGCCTTGGGATCCTCGCCCGCGGCGACGGCCCAGAACAGGTCGAGTTCGATCTGGACGAGCGCCGGATCGGCATCGGCGATCAGCGTGTCGAACAGGCTGGTTCCGCCCGGCTTCAGCGTGAACTCGAAATCATGATTGTGATAAGCGAAGCCCAGCCCCGCTTTTTTGAGCCGCTCGGCATAGCGGTTGAAATCGGCGACCGCGGCCTTCCAGCCTTCGGCGCTGCGATGCGCTTCGGCCATATAGGGGATGATCAGCGTGTCGGCGCCCAGCGCCTTGGTCATCGCGACGGCGCCGTCGAAGTCGCTCGCGAGCGCCTCGTAGCCGACGTGGATCGAGGGCGATGTCAGCCCCAGTCGCTCCATCGTCTTGCGGAGCGCGGCATGATCCATCTGGTCATAACCGCCGCCACCATATTCGACCTCGCGATAGCCGATCGCCGCGACCTGCTCGAGTGTCCCCATCGGGTCCTTCGCGAAAAGTTCGCGCACGGTATAGAGCTGAATGCCGATGGGTCTGGACTTCAAACCTCGCGCCATCAGCGGTCCCCCCGTCAGCGCCGCCGCGAGCGCGGCGCCGCCCGCCATCCATTGCCGCCTGCCGATCGTCATGACGAAAACACCTTCTTGATCTCGGAATAGGGATAGGCGCCGTCGTAGCGCCCGGGGACGGGCAGATATTCGCGCTCCTGCATGATGCCGACCTCCGACGTGAAATAGCCGGTGAGGACGAGCTGGCGGAACTTGTCGAAAAAGTCGGCGCCGCCCGGAAGCTTGTCTTCCATCGCGAGCGTCAACAACGCGTCCTGCTGCGCGGGCGTCGCCTTGTCAGCGGCGACCTTATAGTCCGCCCGGCTGCGCGCCTCGATCGCGTCGAGCCCGGCGAGGATCGGCTGGCGGTCGTCGGGGCTGGCCCAATCGGCGAGCAGCTTCTCGATATATTCGGGAACGCCCGCCGCGATCGCGCCGGGGGTGTCGGTCGTCGGCATCACGCGTTCGCTGAGCGCGGTCATCAGTGCGCGCTGCGGCGGTGCGAACACCGGCGAGGAGGGCGGGCCGCTGCTGATCGGCGTCATCTGCATCGCCGCCGCGCGCGCGATCGGCGCGAACAGGCTGGCGCCGAACATCGCGGCCATGCCCGCGAGCGCGTCTCTGCGGTCGATAATCATTTCACTTCGCCTTCGAAATCATGGCTCGCTGCCGCCCCGGGCAGCGGGCGCACCCAGATGTTGCGGAACGAGACCGGGCTATTGTGATCCTGAAGTTGGATCGGCGCGGCATCGCCATGCGCCTCATATGTGGCGACCTTGCGCCAGACCGTGCCGCCGAGCCACGGCTGGCGGTTCTGCACGAGCACGCCGTTGAGGAAGGCGGTGATATAGGCGGGACGCAGCAGCTTGCCGTCGGGTCCGAAATGCGGGCGCTCGAAGATGATGTCGTAGCTCTGCCATTCGCCGGGCGCCCGCGACGGGTTCACCAGCGGCGGCTTCCACGCATAGATCGCGCCGACGGTGCCGTCGGCATAGGTGGGGTTCCGATAGCCGTCGAGGATCTGGAGTTCGTAGCGCTGCATGAACCAGATGCCGCTGTTGCCGCGATCCTGCGACGTCTTGGCCGGCGGATTGGGCGAGGCGAATTCGAGGTGGAGCTGGACGTCGCCGAAGCTTTGCTTGCTGACCAGCGCATTTTCGCCCTTGCCGTCGGCGCGCGGAACCGAGGTCGCCGCGCCGTCCTTGACGATCCACGGCGTCGTCTGCGGCTGCCACGCGTCGAGCGACGTACCGTCGAACAGCACGGTGGCGTCGGAGGGCGGGGCACCGGGGACCGTGCCCGGGGTCACGACGGTCGGGTGCGGACGGTCCGAATCATGTACATGCCACTTCCCGCCGGGCAGCATCGGCGTGTCCTTGAACCCGGGTTTCTCCTCGGCAGCGGCGGGACTGCCCGCTACCACGGCCGCGATGGCGGCGGCCCATGCGAAACGCTTCACCTGTCTCTCCCTCATGTCGCGTCGATCGCGCGATAGGCGGCGACCAGCCGCTCTTCACCGGCGCGGCCGTCGACCGAATTGCCGTGCTCCATGCCGATCACGCCCGCGAAATTCTTCGCGCGCAGCCAGCGGACGATGTTGCGATAGTTGATTTCGCCGCTGCCGGGCTCGTTGCGGCCGGGGTTGTCGCCGAACTGGATGTAGCCGATCTCGTCCCAGCAACTGTCCAGCGTGTTGATGAGATTTCCGGCCTGGATCTGCTCGTGATAGAGGTCGGCCAATATCTTGATCGCGGGGCTGTTCACCGCGCGGGCGACCGCATAGCCCTGCGGCACGGTCGACATGAAGACGCCGGGATGGTTCACCAGCGTATTGAGCGGCTCCATCACCATCACGAGGCCGTGCGGTTCATAGATTTCGGCGGCGCGGCGCAGCACGTCAATCACGCGCGCGGTCTGGATTTCGACCGGTAGCTTGCGGTCCATGAAGCCGGGCACGATCGTCATATGTTTCGAGTTCAGCCGCTTGGCGACGTCGACCGAAGCTCGGATATCGGCGAGGAAGCGCGCGCGATCGCTATCGTCGTTGCCGCCGAGCTGCGGGCGGAAATCACCCCAGCGCGGCATGCTCGCGACGAAGACGCCCATCGTCATGCCGCGCTGTTGCAGCGTACGCGCCATCGCATTCTGGTCGGCGACCGGACGGCCGGCGGCCTCATTATCCTCCCACGCGGTAAAGCCCTGATCGGCGGCGTAGGCGATCTGCTCGAGCCGCCCGCCGCGGCTCTTGAAGCTGCCTTCGTGCGGCGCATATTTCATCGAAAAGCGCGCCGCGTTCGACGGCGGTGCACCGGTGGCGGCGGTCGCTGCGGCCGCCGCGACGCCGCTCGCCAACAGGGTTCGACGCGAAAACTTCACGCCGCTTCGCCCGCGAGCGCCGCGCGCGATTTGCCGCGCTCGCGCAGCCAGATGAAGCCGAAGACGGCGAGCAGCACGACGGGCAGGATCGCCAGTCGCTGGAACGACAGCGACGCCGCCGCATCCTCTACCGCGAGCTTGGCGGCGCCGGTCAGCGCCGCGAACGCTTCGGGACCGCCGGCGAACTCGATCTTGGCGCGGTCGAACATCGCGCCGAGCTGGGGCAGGACGAAGAAGCTGGCGAGCGCGCCCGCCGATCCCACGAGCCCCATCGCCCACGATCCGCCGCGCGGATAGCGTTCGGCGACCGAGGCGAGCATCGTCGGCCACATCACGCAGACGCCTAGGCCCCAGACGGTCGAGGCGAGGATCGCCGCCGCCGGCGACTGCGCCTGGCTCAGCATGAACAGGCCAATCGCCGCGAGCAGGCTCGACACCCAGAGCAGCCCGGGGTTCGAGATTTTGTTCGCGAGCCGCCCCGCGAAATGGCGGAAAACGAACATCAGCGCGTTGACATAGACGAGCAGCAATATGCCGCGCATGCCGACGCGGTTCGACAGCGCGACGTCGATCCACTGGCCGGGGGCGAGCTCCGACGCCGCGGTCAGGAACATCGCCCCGAACCAGATGAAGAAGCTCGGGCGGCGAAACACCTCGCTCATCATCTCACCGAAGCTGACGCCGCTTTGCTCGCGCAGCGGCGGCGGGAAAGTCGTCGTTGCGGCGATGATCACCGTCGCGGCGGCGGGGATCATCACCAGCGCCATGATGCCCTGCCAAGGCAGCGCGGCCGAGAGGAAGAAGCCCGCGAGCCCGCCGACGATGATGCCGCCGGGGAACCACGCGTGGAGCACGTTGAGCCGGTGCGTCGTGTCTTCGGGATAGAGCTGCGCGGTCAGCGGATTGATCGCCGCCTCGGTCAGCCCCCAGCCGATGCCGCTGAGCAGCATGCCCGCCCACACGAGCCAATAGACGGTCATGCCCGTCGCGACATGACCCGCGGTGACGATCATCAACGGGCCGAGGATGAAGCACAACCCGGCTCCCCCCAGACACCGCTTCATCCCGATCTGGTCGAGCAGCGCGCTCGCGACGAACAAAGTGATCGCGAAGCTGAGGAACGCGGCGCCGAGCGCGGCGGCGATCAGCTCGCCCGCCTGCAGCGGCGCGACCGGGTCGATCCATTCGGCCTTGAGCCCGCTCGCGATCGCGCCGCGGATCGCGAGGCTCGCCGCAGCGGTGAACAGCGCGAGCACGCCGAGCCAGAATAATCGGCCCTTGTGCAATGTCTTGGTCATGCGTCCCTCTCCCCGCTTGTCGATTATTTTTGTCGGTTGTTTTTCAGTCGAGCCCCAGCATCGCGCGGTTGAGCGCCGGGTCGCTGCCGCCCGCGAAATCGTCGAACGCCTTGTCGGCCTTGCGGATCATGTGCGCGGCGATGAAGGGCGCGCCTTCGCGCGCGCCATCCTCGGGGTGCTTCAGGCAGCATTCCCATTCGAGCACCGCCCATCCGGCATAGCCATATTGCGTGAGCTTGGAGAAAATCGCGCCGAAATCGACTTGGCCGTCGCCCAAGGAACGGAAGCGGCCGGGACGATCGACCCAGTCCTGAAAGCCGCCGTAAACCCCCGAGCGCCCTGTCGGATTGAGCTCGGCATCCTTGACGTGGAACATGCGGATGCGTTCGTGATAAATGTCGATGAACTGCAGATAGTCGAGCGCCTGCAGCACATAATGGCTGGGATCGTAGAGGATGTTGGCGCGCGGATGATTGCCGACGCCGGTGAGGAAGCGTTCGAAGGTCACGCCGTCGTGAAGGTCTTCGCCCGGATGGATCTCATAGGCGAGGTCGACGCCCTCGGCATCGAAGGCGTCGAGGATCGGCCGCCAGCGTTTTGCGAGTTCGGCGAAGGCTTCCTCGACAAGCCCTGCAGGGCGCTGCGGCCAGGGGTAGAGATAGGGCCAGGCGAGCGCCCCCGAAAAGGTCGCATGGGCATTAAGGCCGAGCCGCCGGCTCGCCTTGGCGGCAAGGCCGAGCTGTTCGACCGCCCATTTCTGCCGCTCGGCCGGCTTGCCCTTCAGCGCGTCGGGCGCGAAGGCGTCGAACTGGGCGTCATAGGCGGGATGCACCGCGACGAGCTGGCCCTGCAGATGCGTCGACAACTCGGTGATCTCGACCCCCGCCTCACGGCAGGTGCCGGCGAGCTCGTCGCAATAATCCTGACTCTCGGCGGCCTTGGCGAGATCGATGCAGCGGCTGTCCCACGTCGGAATCTGGATGCCGACATAGCCCGCATCCGCCATCCAGCGCGCCGCCGAGGGCAATGTGTCGAACGGCGCCGCGTCGCCCATGAACTGCGCGAGGAAAACAGCCGGGCCCTTCATGCGATAGCCCTTCCGGTCACTTGGTTTCGGCCTTGAGATAGGCGATCAGCGCCGCGCGGCGCGCGGGATCCGCCACTTTGACGACCATGCGCGTGCCGGGCACCTTCTTGGTCGGCGCGGCGAGATATTCGTCGAGCGATTTTTCATCCCAGCGAATCTTCGAGGCCTTGAGCGCCGGGCTGTAGTTGAACCCGCCGACCGAGCCCGCCGTCCGGCCCATCAGGCCGTGCAGATTGGGGCCCATCACGCTTTTGCCGCCGGGCTTGAGCGTATGGCAGGCCTTGCACGCGGCGAACGCCTGCGCACCGGCGCCTGTCGGGCCGGCATGGGCCGCGGGGAACGGCGCAAGTATCAACGCAGAAAATATGGCACCCGCCAGTGGCAGGGCGAACAGAAATTTCATTATCCTCTCCCGTCTGGCAACAGCCGGTGCGATGATGTAACCGTTTAAAAGTGAATAATGCAAACAATTTTATGAATTCTGGCAGAGGGAATGCGATGAACGGTCGGTCGAAAATTCGCTATGGAATGGTCGGCGGCGGCGAAGGCGCCTTCATCGGTGCGGTGCACCGTATGGCGGCCGCGCTCGATAGTGAATATGAATTGGTATGCGGTGCATTCAGCAGTGATGCCGAACGCAACGGGCGGAGCGCCGGGGCGCTGGGACTCGATCCGCGCCGCGCCTATGCGACCTTCGATGCGCTGCTCGCGGGCGAAGCCACGCTTCCCGCGGACGAGCGGATGGAAGCGCTCGCAATCGTCACGCCGAATCATCTCCACGCCCCGATGGCGATCGCGGCACTCGACGCGGGTTTTCACGTTCTGTCCGAAAAACCGATGGCGTTGAATCTGGCCGAAGCGGAGGCGATTGCTGCGGCCGTCGACCGCAGCGGCAAGCTTTATGGTCTCGCCTTCACCTACAGCGGCTATCCGCTAATCGAAGAGGCGCGCGTGCGCGTCGCGCGCGGCGATTTCGGCAAAATCCGGCTCGTGCAGGCCGAATATTCGCAAGGCTGGCTGAGCCGGGCGATCGACGCGGACGGCAACAAGCAGGCCGAATGGCGCACCGATCCCGCGCGCGCCGGGCTCGGCGGCTGCCTCGGCGACATCGGGACGCACGCCTTCCAGCTTGCCGAGCATGTTTCGGGGCTTGCGGTCGAATCGCTTAGCGCCGAATTGACCACGCATGTTGCAGGCCGCCGCCTCGATGACGATGTGGCGGCGCTGCTGCGCTTCGAAGGTGGCGCGCGCGGGGTGCTGAAGGCGAGCCAGGTTGCCGCGGGCGACGAAAACGGCCTGCGGCTGCGCATCCATGGCGAGGAAGGCGGCCTCCTATGGTCGCAGATGGAGCCGAACAGCCTGACATTGCGCTGGCTCGACCGCCCGACCGAGGTGATCCGCGCCGGCGGACCGGGGCTCGATCCCTCGGCGATGGCGCGGCTGCGCACCCCGGCGGGGCATCCCGAGGGCTATATCGAAGCCTTCGCGAACCTCTATCGCAGCTTCGGCCGCACCCTGCGCTCGGGCGCCGCAACCCCACCGCCCCGCGGCGCGGCCGACTGGTTCCCCGGGATCGGCGACGGATTACGGACGATGGCCTTCGTCGAGGCGGTGATCGAAAATGCGTCGGGCGACGCGAAATGGACGCCGCTGTAGGGCTGCGCTCACATTTTTGCTGATGTTCGGTGGCTCGGCGCCACGATATTCTCCCTTGCAAAATAGCGAGAGGAGGATGCGATGGATCTGGGCCTTGCCGGCAAGAAGGTGATCATCAACGGCGGCGCACACGGGCTGGGACTCGCCTCGCTCAAAATTTTTGCGGCCGAGGGCGCCGACGTCGCCTTTTTCTCGCGCGATGCCGACAAGGTCGCGGCGGCGGTCGCGGCGATCGACGCCGCGGGGCCGGGCAAGGTGTTGGGCGAACAGTTCGACATGACCGGCGACCCCGACGGTTATCGCGCCTGGCTGGAGAAGGCGCGCGACACGCTCGGCGGCTGCGACATCTTCATTCATACCGCGAGTTCGTCGGGGCAGGGCGCGACCGGCGACTGGCAGCGCGGGCTCGACATGGACATCATGGGCGCGGTGCATGGCGTCGAGGTGCTGACCGAGGCGCTGGCGGCGTCAGGGTCGGGATCGATCATCTTCATGTCGTCGACCGCGGCGGTCGAGACCTTCATCGTGCCGCAGGCGTTCAACGCGCTGAAGGCGGCGCTGATCACCTATGGCTCGCAGCTGAGCCAGGCGCTCGCGGCGCAGAATATCCGCGTGAATATCGTCTCGCCCGGCGCGATCTATTATCCCGGCGGCAATTGGGAGACGATCAAATCGGCGGTACCGCCGCTCTATGAGGGTACGCTCGCGCAGATGCCGATGGGGCGTTTCGGCGAGCCCGACGAGGTCGCGAAGGCAATCGTCTTCATGGCCTCGCCCGCCTGCCCTTATATGACCGGCGCGCATCTCGTCATCGACGGCGGCTTCACCAAGCGCGTCCAGTTCTGAAGGCGCGCGCGATGAAACTCTATCAGTCGCTCGGCCCCAACCCGCGCGTGGTGCTGATGTATCTCGCCGAAACCGGGATCGCGGTCGAGCGGCAGTTCGTCGACATCATGGCGGCGGAAAACCGCCAGCCCGATTTCTGCGCGAAAAGCCCGCTCGGCCATACGCCTTTGCTCGAACTCGATGACGGCAGCTGTATCGCCGAGAGCATCGCGATTTGCGAATATCTTGACGAGACGGTGGCAGGGCATGCGCTGCTTGGCGCGACGGCCGAAGAGCGCGCCCAGACGCGGATGCTGGTGCGGATCATCGACCAGCTTGTCGTCGTGCCGATGACCGCAGGTTTCCGCGGCGCCGAGGGGTTGCCGATGTTTCAGAGCCGGCTGCTCTGTCTGCCCGATGCGGCGGCGGACCTGAAGCGGCTGGCGGCCGACGGCCTGGTGAAGATCGACGAGATGATCGGCGCGGGGCCGTGGGGGCTCGGCGCGCGCTTCAGCCTTGCTGACGTCCTGCTCTATAGCTTCGTCGAGTTCGGCGCGATGGTCGGCCAGTCGCCCGACCCCGCGCTCACCAATCTCGCATCCTGGCGCGACCGCGTTGCCGCCCGTCCCAGTGCCGCCGCCAGCGCCAACCCCCAACAGGGCATCGGAGAGCCTGCATGACCGATATGACGATCGACCGCGACAAGCTGCGCGATATCTATGCCCGCACGATGCGCGTCGCGCGCGCCGACGAGAAACTCCGTTCGCTGCTGATGACCGGCAAGCTCGCGGTCATCTATTACACGGTGCGCGGGCAGGAACTGGTGTCGGCGGCGGCTATGGCGGCGCTCGAACCGAGCGACTATCTGGTCACCACCTATCGCGGCCAGCACGACCAGATCGCCAAGGGCGTGCCGCTCAACCCGCTGTTCGCCGAGATTGCGGGCAAGGTCGGCGGCACCTGCCGCGGCAAGGGCGGGTCGATGCACATCACCCATCCCGAAACGGGGGTGATGGTGACGACCGGCGTGGTCGGATCGGGGCTGCCGATCGCCAACGGCCTCGCGCTCGCATCCCAGAACCGCGGCGACGGCAAGGTGACGATGGTCTGCTTCGGCGACGGCGCGACCAATATCGGCGCCTTCCACGAGGCGATGAACATGGCGCAGCTGTGGAAGCTGCCCGTGATCTTCCTGTGCCAGAACAATCGTTACGGCGAGCACACCGCCTTTGCGGATCACACCAAGATCGATTCGATCGTCACGCGCTCGAAAGCCTATGGGATGGCCGGAGTGCATGTCGACGGCAACGACGCGATCGCGATGTACAACACGACCAAGGCGGCAGTGGATCGCGCGCGGGCGGGCGAGGGGCCGACGCTGATCGAGGCGATGTGCTACCGGATGATGGGCCATTTCTTCGGCTCGGACTTCTCCTATATGCCCAAGGAGCATCTCGCCGAGATGGCGGCGGAGGATCCGCTGCCGCGGCTGCGCCAGCTGATGCTCGACCATCAGTTCAGCGAGGCCGAGCTCGACGCGATCGTCGCCGACCTCGACGCGCAGATGGACGCCGCTGCCGAATTTGCCGCGAACAGCCCGCTGCCTGGCCCTGAGGAAATCCGCAAGGACGTCTTCGAAGAGGAGATTGCGGCATGAGCGCGCAGATTACGATGACGCAGGCGATCAACCGCGCGATCGACGAAGCGATGGCCGAAGATGAGGGCGTGATCCTGCTCGGCGAGGATGTCGCCGCGAAGCAGGGCGGCGGCGTGTTCAAAATCTCGTCGGGGCTGACCGAGAAATATGGCGAACACCGTATCCGCGCGACGCCGATTTCGGAAACGGCGATCGTCGGCGCGTGCGTCGGCGCCGCGCTGACCGGTTTTCGTCCGATCGCCGAGATCATGCTGATGAACTTCGTGACGGTCGCGATGGACCAGATCGTCAACCATGCTGCGAAGCTGCGCTTCATGTCGGGCGGGCAGACGCATGTGCCGCTTGTCCTGCGCACGACGACCGGGGTCGGCGTCGGCTTCGGCGGGCAGCATAGCGATATGCTCGAGGCTTGGTTCGCGCATGTGCCGGGGCTGAAGATCGTCACCCCGTCGAACGCCGCCGACGCGCAGGGGCTGATGCGCGCTGCGATCGCGTGCAACGACCCGGTGATCTTCATCGAGAATATCCTCTGCTATGGCCTCAAATCCGAAGATCCGGGGCCGGGGCATGTGGTGCCGCTCGGCAAGGCGGCGGTCGCGCGCGAGGGCAGCGACTGCTCGATCATCACCTATGGCCGCACCGTGCTCGATGCGCTCGAAGTTGCGGGCAAACTCGCCGAAGAAGGGATTTCGGTCGAGGTCGTCGATCTGCGCACCATCGCACCATACGATGAGGCGACGGTCACCGCCTCGGTCGAAAAGACCGGCCGCGCCGTCGTTCTGCACGAGGCGGTGAAGCAGTACGGCACCGGCGCCGAGATAGCGTCGCGCCTCAATGAGAAACTGTTCGGCAAGCTGAAGGCCCCGGTGACGCGCATCGGCGGCGCTTTCTCGGCGGTGCCGATGGCGAATGCGCTCGAACAGGCGTGGATCCCGAACAAGGATGCAATCGCCGATGCGGTGCGCACCGCCGTGAACTGGAAGGATTGAGCCGATGGCGGAGGAATTGCGCATCCCGAAGATCGGCATGTCGGCGACCGAAATGACGCTCAACGAATGGATGTTCGGCGACGGTGAGCGCGTCGAGGTCGGCGACATTATCTACACGGTCGAAACCGACAAGACGACGGTCGAGATCGAGGCGCAGATCGCGGGGACGATCCGCCCAACCGGCGTCGAGGGGCAGGTTTATCCGGTCGGCGCGCTGGTCGGCACGATCGAATGACCCCGCTCGAAGCCAGCAAGGCGATGTATGCCGCGGTCGCGCGCGGCGAGTGGGATGAGGTCGCGACCTTCATGGCCGATGACCTCGTCATCTACGAGCCGACCTCGCTTCCCTATGGCGGCGAGTGGCGCGGACGTGATGCGCTTCAGAAGCTCTACGCGCACGTCATGGGCTATTGGGAAGAGCCGGTGGTCCGGTGGATGGAGCTGGTCGGCGGCGAGAAATATGCCGTCGCGCTGCTCCACTTCACCGTAACCGCCAAATCGAGCGGCAAAAGGTTCGAGACCCACATCGCCGAAGTCACCGAGTTCGACGACGCCGGAAAAATGGCCGCGATGCGCATACACTATTTCGACACGGCGCACATGGTCGAGCAATTGAAGGCATAGGATATGAACGAAGCGCCGCATGTCATCGTCCTCGGCACCGGCGGGGCGGGCTTCACCGCGGCGCTGTCGGCATATGAGGCTGGTGCGCGCGTGTCGCTGTTCGAAAAGGGCGATCAGGTCGGCGGGACGACCGCCTGGTCGGGCGGGATGATCTGGATCCCGAACAACCATCATGAAGGGGCGCTCGGCGTTGAGGACAGCCGCGACAAGGCGCTGACGTATCTCATGTCGATGTCGCACGGGCTGATGCAGCAGCATCTGGTCGAGGCGTTCCTCGATCATGGGCCCGAGATGGTGGCGTTTCTCGAAGCGAACACCCCGGTGCAGTTCCGGCCGATCCCCGAATTTCCCGACTATCATGCGGAATTCCCGGGCGGGATGCCGAACGGCGGGCGCTCGCTCGACTGCCCGCTCTATTCCTTCCACGAGCTCGGCGAATGGGCCGACAGGGTCACGAAGTCGCCCTATTATCCCTCGCCGCATTTCTCGATCTACGACACGCCGCTGGGGCAGGCGAAGCCGCAGCCGCTGGCGCCCGAGGAATTGCAACGCCGGATCGACGGCGACCTGCGCGGAAGCGGGCAGGCGCTTGTGGGCCGGCTGCTGCGCGCATGCCTCGATCGCGGGATCGAGCCGAAGACCGGGCATCGGGCGGTGCGGCTGCTGATTGACGGCGGGCGCGTGACTGGGGTGGTGTTCGAGACGGCCGATGGCGACGTCGAGGTCGCGGCGGATGCGGTGGTGCTAGCGACGGGCGGGTTCGAATGGGATGCCGAGCTGCTCCGCGCCTTCATCCGCGGGCCGATGACGCACCCGCTGAGCCCGAAGACCAACACCGGCGACGGGCTCAAGATGGCGATGCGCGTCGGCGCGATGCTCGGCAATATGCGCGAGGCCTGGTGGATGCCCGTCGCCGAGGTGCCGGAAAGCGATTGCTCGACAGGAAAAACCCTCGTCGCGGGGCAGCGCAGCCTGCCGCATTCGATCATGGTCAATCGTGCGGGCAAGCGCTTCACCAACGAGGCGGCGAACTACAACGCGATCGGCGCCGCGTTCCACGACCAGGACGTCAGCGCGTTCGACTATAAGAATTTGCCGTGCTGGCTGATCTTCGACCAGCAATATATCGATCGCTTCGGTTTCGGGATGATCAGCGGCGAGCGCGGGGTCGCGCCGCCGCAATGGGCGATGCGCGCCGAAAGCCTGCCCGAATTGGCGGCTCGGCTCGGCATTGATGCCGAGGCGCTGGGTGCGACGGTCGACCGCTTCAACGCGCACTGCTCGGCTGGGTGCGACCCTGATTTCGGGCGCGGCGATGCGGCGCACGACCAATGGTGGGGCGATCCGGGCGGGCGCGGTTCGACCGCGGCGACGCTGGGACCGATCGGTCAGGGACCCTTCTTCGCGATCGAGATCAAGAGCGGGGCGCTCGGCACCAAGGGCGGGCCGCAGACCGATGCCAATGCACAGGTGCTCAACATTGATGGCGGGCCGATTGCCGGCCTCTACGCCGCGGGCAATGTCATGGCCTCGGCGATGGGCATGACCTACGGCGGCCCGGGCGGGACGATCGCGCCGGCAATGGTGTTCGGTTTCCTTGCGGGGCGCCACGCCGCGAGCGTTTCGGTGAAACGGCTGGAGGGTGCGGTATGAAAAAGGTCATCGTCCTCGGCGCGCCTGCCGATCAGGGGATTCCGCTGCTTACCGCGCTGAAGGCTCGCGGGCTGGAGCCCACCGCCGGCGTGCGGCGGCCGGGCGCGATGGCGGCGACGGTACATCCCGATGTGGCCGAGGTCGCGGCCGACCTCTACGACGTCGCGAGCCTGACCGTCGCCTGTCGCGGGCAGGATGCGCTCGCGATGCATCTGCCGTTCGAATTCGACCGCGCGCGCGCCGCAACGATGGGGCGCAATATCGCCGAGGCGGCGCGGCGCGCGGGGCTTCAGAAGATCGTCTTCAACACCAGTTGCTTCGTCGCCGACCATGATCTCGGCCTTTCGGCGCACGACGGGCGGCGCGATATCGAGCGCGCGATCCACGAAAGCGGCGTTCCATATGCGATCATTGAGCCGATGGTGTTCATGGACAACATCATCCGCATCTGGTCGCGCCCGGCGATCGTGGGCCGCGGTGTGTTCGCCTATCCGGCCGCAGAGATGCTGAAGATCAGCTGGGTCTGCCTCGAAGATGTCGCGGCCTATATGGTCTCGGCGCTGCTGCACGAGGATCTGATCGCCGACCGGATCGCGGTGGGCGGGCCGGAGGCGCTGGTCGGCGCCGAGGTCGCCGAGCGATTGAGCGTCGCGGCGGGGCGCCCGGTGCGCTTCCAGAGCCTGAGCCCCGACGAATTCGCGGCGCGGATGAGCGAACTCGTCACCGGCTCGCGCGACGTCCAGCCCGCGAGCATCTATGACGGGATGGCGAAATTCTATCGCTGGTACAACGGCCAGCCTGTGTCGCCCGTCGCGCTCGATGCCGTTCCCGCGGCGCGGCTGCTCGGCGTGACGCCGACACCCTTTTCGGAATGGGCGAAGCGGCAGGACTGGTCGCCGGTTAGGGTTCCCGCGTAGCCTTATCACCGCTCGCCCTGAGCCTGTCGAAGGGCCGTTCTTTCCGGCAACCTTGCGGAAGAAAAGGACGGTGCTTCGACACGCTCAGCACGACGGAAAATAGGGGTAGGTAAAATAGGGGTAGGTACAGGGGGCTAGGGTAGCTGCCCGTCCATATATTTTCCAAGCGTGCGGTGGAAATGCCGGATGCGGCTTTCCTGATAATGGCCGAGTTCGATCACGCCATTGGGCGACGATTTCATCCCTTCCTGCACATAGGGGAGATTCTCCATATCCTGATCGAACACGCCCGCGAGCGCGGCGCCGATCAGGTGGCTGGCGCTGGCGAAGGGCTGGTCGTCGGGGATCAGGTGCATCGGCGCGGCACGCGGCGGCTTTTCGCCCTTGGGCGTGCGCATCAGGATGCGAACCTCCATCAGGCAATGATCGACGTCGCCCCACGGCCGCCAGCGATAGACGATGTTCGGCGTCAGTCCGCCCCACGGCGCCCAGTTGGGAAAGACATTATAGGTGAAATTGTCGAGCATCTCGCTGTCGGTCGCATCCGAATAATCATGCCCGTTCATCGCCGAAAAAGCGTCGCGGTTCGCTTCTGCCAGCACCTTGCGCGCGAGCATCGGATCGTCGGCGTCGAAGCCTTTGAGGTCGTCGGCCGACGCGGTGCTGCGCCGCGCGCGGCTGTCGCCGCCGCCGATGAAATCCTCGAGCGATTTCAGGACGTAGAATTGATCCTTGCCCTTGATATGCGGCGACATGGCGCCCGCCGGGGTGATCGCGCGGTTGAGAAAGTCGCCGTAAAGGTCGTAGCGCGTATTCGCATCGGCGGTGAAGCCCAGGATCTGCGGATGGGTGACGATGCTGTGCCACGCCTCCATGAACGCCTCGGCGACCGCCTTCCAGTTCGCGGGGATGACGCGGCCGACCCATGCGCCGGTGTGGCATTCGTCGAGCCGCCAATTGTCATAATGCTCGACGCCGGGGCCGACCCAGTCGCGGAAAGATGGCAGGTCGTGGTTCTCGGTGACGAGGATGAAGCCCTGCCAGCTCTCGACCTTCAACTCGGGCAGGCTCATGTCCTTGTCTTCGAGATGCTTGAAGTCCCACGCGCAGGGCGCTTCCTTGAAGCGGCCGTCGTGATGCCAGGAAAAGCCGTGGAAGGGGCAACGCAGGTTGACCGCCGGGCCGCTCTCGGTCCGGAGCTTGCGGCCGCGGTGGAGGCAGACGTTGTAGAAGGCTTTGACCGACCCGTCTTTCTGGCGGACGAGCAATATGCTCTTTTCGTTGATGTCATAGACGACGGTATCGCCGGGGTTCGGCATATCCTCTTCACGCGCCGCAAATTGCCAGATGTTCGGCCACATTTTTTCGCGTTCGAGCCGTGCCCAATCCTCGCTGACATAACGGGTGATCGCGATCGGCGCGTCGCCGAGCTCCTGATTGGATTCGGCGAACAGATAGTCGGGAACGCGCCGCGTGTCGGCGTTGAGCATGTCGGTGTAGCTGGTGCCCGGGCAGCGATCGTCGCGGTTCTGGTCCTGGGGAGGCGAGAGGTCGTTCATCTTGAGCTCCGAAAGGGTCAGGCGATCTGGTCGAGCGGCATTTTGCATGCGGCGGCGATCGAGCGGTGGACGCCGTGCAGCGCCGGCTCGTTCGCGCCGAGCACGACATGGAAATCGGCGGGGGCGGTGACGAGGTTCGCATAGCCGCTGCTCGCGACGCGATAATCCTCGGTCTGGACGACGGTCGCGGTCGCGTCATAAGCCATTTCGCACATCGCGCGATGTTCGGCGCTTTCGACGCCGAAGGGTGCATAGACCGCGAATTGGCAGAACATCTTGCCCGCGCCGTCGGGGAAGAGGCGGAAGACCTGCGTGAAATAGACGCCCGGCGTCACCGCGCCGAAGAAGATGACCGTGTTCGGGAAGAGATAATGGACGCCGCCATAATCGGTCTCGGGCCATTCGCTCTCGTCCTTGCCGACCAGATTGCCGATCGACAGGTCGGGGAAACTGACGCGGTGATGGCGGCCGATCGGTTCATAGACGTTGCGGTCGCTGTAATGCGTGCCGCCGATCGTTGAGGCGTGGAGCATCTTGAAATGATAGCCCTCGCCATAGGTATCGAGCGCGAACTTCCAGTTGGAATCGGCTGTGAGAATGCCCTTCTTCACTGGCTCGGCGCGATGGAGTTCGAGTTGCGCGAGCACCGGGCCGAAGTCGCCGAGATGCGTCGCGGCATCAATCGGCGCGCCGTCGGGATTGGCGCGCACGAAGATCAAGCCGAGATGCTCGGCGCAGGGCAGTTCGATGAGGTTGCGGGCGCCGATCTCGCAATTGGCGAAGCCCTCCTTGCCCGGCTGACCGACGAGCTGCCCGGCGGGATCGAAGGTCCAGGCGTGAAAGGGGCAGACGAGGCGCGGGCGCGATCCCTGCCAGGGCTCCCTTTCCTCGACCAGCTTGGCGCCGCGGTGCATGCACATGTTGAGGAAGGCGCGCGCGGCGCCGTCCTTGCCGCGCGTGACGAGGATCGACGGGCCGACCGAGTCGAAGACGAGGGTGTCGCCGGCCTTTGGAATATCGCCCGACAGCCCCGCGACGATCGGCTCGTTCCGGAAGACATGCTCCATCTCAGCCGCATTGCGCGCCTCGCTCATATAGATCGACTTGTGCAGCGGTAGTGGCGCTTCGGCGCGGTCGGTGCGGTTTTCGGCGACGATCGCCACCAGCTTGCGGAGGCCCGCGCGCGCGTTGCGCTTGCGGACGGCGAACCAGTCCTGCGGCGCGATCTTCGGATCGGACTCGGCCATGGCATCCCTCACAATTTGCCCAGTATCACTCCGGGTCTCGAAAGGCTTATCGCACAAAGCCCGGCGCTTGTGCGCTATCGCTTTTGAGGGGGAGAGACATGCCCGGACCCGGAACGCTCGCATCGCTCGGTGACGTGATGCAGATGGCCTATGTGCCGTCGGATTTCGACGCCGCGATCAGGCACTGGACTGGGACGATCGGGGCGGGACCCTTTTTTCTGCTTCCCAATGTGTCGCTGCCCGGCGGGCGCTATCGCGGCGAGCCGAGCGATCCCGTTTTCACCATGGCACTCGGCTATTGGGGCGACATGCAGATCGAGCTGATCCGGCCGGAGAATGATGCGAAGTCGCTCTATCGCGGCGAATATGCGGTGGGCGAGGGGCTGCATCATGTCTGCGTGCTGGTCGATTCGATCGCCGGGGCGCGGGCGCGTTGCGTCGAGCTCGGCGCGGAGATCGTCTTCGAGGCGCCTGTCGGTGATACCGGCGGCGTCATTTACGCCGATCCCGGTACCGGCCCAGGGACATTGGTCGAATTGCTCGAACCGCAGGCGGGCACGCGCGAGTTGTTCGCGATGATGCGCGACGCGGCGAAGGGGTGGGATGGGAGCGCGCCGCTCAGGTCGCTGGGTTAGCTGTTCGCGCCCAGATACCCTAGCTGCCCGGCCTTGAAGATCGTCTGCGCGCGGTTGACCGAGTTCAGTTTCTCGCCCGCGCGGTGGACGTGATAGCGCACCGTCGCGTGGCTGAGCGAGATGATCATCCCGATCTCGCGGTCGGTCTTGCCGATCGCGGCCCAGCGCAGGCACTCTACTTCGCGTTTCGACAGTTCGCAGTCCGACGGGATGCGCCGCTTGGTCCGCATCGCCGAGGCATAGCCTGCGATGAAGCGCCGCGTGGCAAGCGCGAGGATATGGCCGATCTCGGCGAATTGGTCGCTAAGGTCGAAGACCTCGTGATCCATGGGGTGATAGCTGTTCGCCGAAATCTGGCCGAACGGCAGATGGACCGGCACGACGATCGCCGCTTTGTAACGCTCGTTCGCGGCGAAATAGCGCGAGAGGTCGATGTCATCGAGATAGGGGTTGGGGTTGGCGGTGCGGAAGCCCTCGCCATTGCACCAAAAGGGCTCGCTTTCGTAGCGGCACGAGCGCGGCAAGGGCGAATGAAGCGCGAGCCGGTGATCCTCCCACCAGCGCTCACCGTCGCCGAGCCAGCCGAAGAGGTCGGCGGCGAGGACGGCGCCGTCGGCGTCGACCATCGTTTCCTTGGACGCAATATCGTCGCAGAGCGCGGCGCGCAGCCCGTGCGCGGCGGCATAATCGCGCAGCATCACCGCCGCATCGTGGATATCCTCCACGCTGCGGACCGTCACCGCTTCGACGAGCGCCCTGGCATTCATTGGAGGTGCGAACCCGCCGTCCGGCAGCTTGGCTGCTCTCTCTCCCACGGGCGGGACTATTTCATACTGGCCGGCAAGTCGCAATGCATGTGTCATAAGCGGAGCACCGTCTTTGCTATGATGTTTTTCTGGACCTCGCTCGAACCGCCGAAGACGGTCCAGGCGCGACTGTTGAGATAACGCGCGGCGGCGACCTGCGCGTCTTCGTCGCCGATCGCCGGCGGCGCTTCGTTGCCATAGAGCGGGCGGACGGTCGGCAGTTGCAGCCCGTCATAGCCGTGCAGGTCCATCGCCGCGGCATCAATGCGCTGGTGGAGTTCAGACGAGATCAGCTTGACGAGCGAGGTTTGCGGCCCCGCCGGGCGGCCCTTCGCGATATCGGCGAGGATGCGTAGCTCGGTCGTCTCTAACGCTTCGGCCTCGAGCCGCAGCTTCGCGATGCGCGTCGCGATCTGGATGTCGCCGCCGAGCGAGCCGTTGTGCCCGCTCGGCGCGACCCCCGCGAGCTGTTCGAGATGGTCGATCGCGCGGATCAGCCGCGGCGCGTGGAATGACCCGCCGCGCTCATTCTCAAGCAGGAACTTCGCGATGGTCCAGCCCTGACCCTCTTCGCCGATGCGGTTGGCGACCGAGGTGCGCGCGCCATCGAGGAAGACCTGGTTGACCTCATGGTCGCCCGCCATGGTAATGATCGGGGTGACGGCGACGCCGGGCTGGTCCATCGGGATCAGGAGGAAACTGATCCCAGCCTGTTTCTTCACCTCGCCGTCGGTGCGGACGAGGCAGAAGATCCAGTTCGCGTGATGCGCATGGGTGGTCCAGATCTTCGACCCGTCGACGACATATTCGTCGCCGTCGCGCCGCGCGCGGGTGCGGAGCGACGCGAGGTCAGAGCCGCTTTGCGGTTCGGAATAGCCCTGGCACCAATAATCGGTGCCGGCGCGGATGGCGGGGAGGAAGCGGTCCTTTTGCTCCTGCGTGCCAAAGGCGCAGATGACCGGGCCGACGAGGCGAAGGCCGAGAACCGACAGCGCCGGCGCGCCCGCGATCGCGCATTCCTTTTCGAAGATATAGCGCTGCATCGGTGTCCAGCCGGTGCCGCCGCAATCCTCGGGCCAGTGATAGGCGACCCAGCCCTTGTCATTGAGGATGCGGTGCCAGACGAGGCCGATGTCGGGTTCGACGAAGACGCCGGGGGTGCGCCGCGCGCCGTCGCGGACATGATCGGGCAGCGAGGCGCGGAGGAAGTCGCGGACCTCCTCGCGAAATTCGATTTCTTCTTTGGTAAGATCCAGATCCATATTTCCACTAACGTTCGAGGATCGCCACCGCCGACAGGCCGGGCGCGCCATAGACATGCGAATAGCCGACCCTGGGGCCGTTCGGCACCTGCCGCTCGCCGCCGCGGCCGCGCAGTTGCACCGTATTTTCATAGACTTGCCGCAGGCCCGAGGCGCCGATGGGCTCGCCGCACGCAAGGCAGCCGCCGTCGGTGTTCACCGGCATCCTGCCGCCGATCTCGCTCCATCCTTCGGCGAGCCATTGTTCCTGATCGCCGTCGGCGCAGAAGCCGTTTTCGGCCATATGCATGATCTCGGCGCCGCTTTCGGTGTCCTGCAATTGCGCGACCGAGACATCCCCGGGGCCGATCCCCGCCATTTCAAAGGCAGCCTTGGCGGCGATCTGCGTCGGCTTGCCGCCGCCATGGACGCTGATCGATGGGGCGAAGACCTCGAACGATCCCTCGGGGCGGGTGCGGAAGGCGACGCTCGCGATGCGCACCGCGTCGGACCCGAGTTCGCGGACCTTCCTGCCGCTCGCGAGGATGAGCGCGACGGCGCCCTCGGCGGGCGAGCAGAACATATATTTGGTCAGCGGATCGTTGACGATCGGCGCGTTCAGGATCGTGTCGAGATCGACCGGCGAACGCCGCCAGGCATGGTCGCAAAGCGTCCCGTTGCGGAAGGCCTTTTCGGCGACGAGGCCGAGGCTGCGGCGGCTGATGCCGTGGAGCGCCATGTAACGCTGGATCTTGAGCGCGAAAAATTGCGTCGTCAGCATCATGCCGGTTTCGCCATACCATTCGGGCAGGCCGTAATCGGACGGCTTGGCATTGAAGGCGCCGCGCGGATGCTTGTCGAAGCCGACCGCGAGCGCGATGTCGCATGCGCCCGCCGCAATGGCATTGCGCGCGGCCGCCAGTGAGCTCCCCCCGGTAGCGCAGCCGTTGGCGACGTTGATGAAGGGCACGCTCGTCAGCCCGAGCTCGTTGACCATGATGTCGGCCGATCCCGCCGCGGCCGAACCGCCATAGGCGAATTCGACGTCGGCCCATTCGATGCCCGCGTCCGCCAATGCCTCGCGCACCGCGAACACGCCCTGATCGCGCCCCGAGCGCCCGTCGGTGCGGCCGAAGGGATGGATGCCCGCGCCGATGATATAGACGTCGTCATTCATGGCTGGCGCTCCGGGCGGAAGGCATAGGTCGATCGCGCATCGTCGAAGGGAACGACGGCAAATTCCATTGGCATGCCGATGATCAGGTCGGCGGGGCTGGCATCGACGATGCGCGTTTCGACGATCACTTCGCCGGGTAGCTCGACATAGCCGATGAGAAACGGCTGGAATGGCTGCGGGCCGCTATAGGGCTCCTTGGGCTCGAAGCTCTGCGTCGTCCACGACCAGAGCGTACCCTTGCGCGACAGCGCGACCGGCTCGACGAGCGCGGCAGCATCGCCCGCGGGAATGGGAAAGACGATCTCTCCATTCGCGCGCCTGCCGCCGATCAGCCGCGGTTCGGCCCCGCCGGTCCACAGGCCTGGCGCGATCGGGGCGAGCGTGCTCATGCCGCCCTCGCGTAGCTGCGCAGGCAATGGCCCTGATCGCCGAACAATTTGTCGAGCAGCATCACGCGCTTCAGCGCATGGCCGATCGCGAGTTCGTCGGTTTGCCCCATGCCGCCGTGCATCTGCACCGCCTCGAGCCCGATGCGCGTCGCGGCCTCGCCGACAAAGGCCTTTGCGCCAGCCGCGATGCATGACCAGTTCGAATCCTCGGTGGTCGGGGCGAGCATCGCGGTACGCAGCGCCATCGAGCGCGCCTGTTCGAGCGCGGCATAGCATTCGACGAGCCGGTGTTGGAGCGCCTGAAAGCTGCCGATCGCGGCGCCGAACTGCTGGCGCTCGCCGACATAGGCGAGCGTGTCGTCGAACATCGCCTGCGCGAGCCCGAGCATCTCGGCGGCGGCGAGCAGGCGAATGTCGCCGATGACGCGCTGGAGTTTCGCTTCGGGCAGATTGAAGATGTCGGCGGGCGTGCGGTGGAGGTCGATCGTCGCGGCATACGATCCGTCGATGACGGGATAATCCTGCCGCACGACGCCTGTCGCATCGCGCGCGACCTTGGCAAGCCGGCTCCCCGCCAGCGTCACCAGCAGCGTATCGGCGAGCGGCGCACCGAGGACGAAGGTTTTGGCACCGGCGATGCGCTCGCCTTCGGCCTTGGCGTCGACCGCTTCGGTCGCGTATCGGCGTCCCGGTTCGGCCAGCGCGACGGCCGCAAATTGCGCGCCGACGATCAGCTCGCCCACCAGCGCGCTGTCGCCGGCGGCCGCGGCGAGCCGGATCGGCAGCACGCCATTTTCGAGCCAGGGGTCGATCGCGATCCCCTTGCCAAGCGCTTCGGCGACGAGCGCGAGGTCTACCATCGTCCCGCCCATGCCGCCCATGGCTTCGGGCGCCGCGAGCGCGAGCAGCCCGAGATCGGCGACCTCCTGCCAGCGTGCGCGCGAATAGCCGCCCTCGGTCCCCCGCATCGCATGCCGCGCGGCGATATCGACCGGACCCAGAAAGCGGCCGATCGTGTCGCGCGTCAGTTGCTGGTCCTCGTCGAGGTCGAAATTCATGCGCGGCGCTCGAAAGTGATCGGCAGGGTGGTGAGCCCGCGCAGCAGCATGTTCGGCGGCCAGCTCGGCGTATGTCCTTCGGAGACGCGAAAGTTCGTCAGGCGTTTCAGCAATTCGGAATAGGCGACCGCCATTTCCTTGCGGCTCAGCATATTGCCGACGCACATATGGATGCCCTTGCCGAACGCGAGATGGCTGCGGGCATTGGCGCGTTCGATGTCGAAGCGGTCGGGGTCGGGATATTTGGCGGGGTCGCGGTTCGCCGCGGCATAACGCAGCTGCACCATCGCGCCTTTCGGGATTTTGACACCGCCGAGTTCGGCGTCTTTGAGCACCATGCGCCACATGCCCGCCGTCGGGCTTTCGGTGCGCAGCACTTCTTCGACGAGGTTGATGATCGCGCGTTCATTGCTTTCGTCGGCGGCGGCGACGGCCTTTGTCATCTGATCGGGGTTTTCGATCAGCTGGAGCAGCCCGCCCGCGAGCGCCGAGGTCGTCGTCTCGTTCCCCGCGACCATCAGCTGCTGCATGATAGACAATATTTCGGCGTCTTCGAGCGGCCGCTCATCATCGACCTCGGCATGGACGAGATCGGAGAGCAGGTCGTCGGTGCGATGCGCGCGGCGTTCGTCGATCTTCGCCTTCACATAATGCTGGAATTCGACGACCTCGCGCGCGCATTCGAGCTCGCGGTCCTTGGGGATCATCCGGCCGAGCCGGTCGACGAAGGCGTCGGACCAGCGCTTCACGCGGTCGAGATCGCCTTCCATGCCGATCTGGCTCGCGATCATCGCGACGGGCAGCGGAATGCCGAAATCGCGCACAAAATCGGCTTCGCCTTTTGCCGCCCTCTTCTCGATCAGATCGACGACGACACCGCGCATATCCTCCTCGATCGCGGCGACGCGCTTCATCGAGAAGGCGAGGTTGACGAGCTTGCGAAAGCGCGTGTGCGTCGGCGGGTCGGCGGTTAGCAGCGTGTCGACCTGCGGCCATCCTTCGGCGAGGATCGCGGCGACGTCGCCGTCTTCCGCCATCGCGCCCGACAGCGTGCCCTGAAAATTGTTCGAGAAGGTGTCAACCTCGCCGGTCGCCTGCACGCAGAGGTCATAGGAGAGAACGAGGAACATGCCTTCGGACAGCTGGACGACGGGGCTTTTTGGCATCCAGGCGCGATAATAGTCGAACGGGTCCGCGATCACCTGCGGGTCGAAAAAACTGCTTGCGGCGATAGTGTTCACGCGCCTCTTCCCTCGATCTTCTCGTTATACGCGCAACTATATGCAGCCGCTCCCGGCGCGCGATGCACATTTTCGTTAGGCAGCGGCGACATGGGCGAGGGCGTTGGCGAGAAGGCGGCGAAGGTTCGGGTCGGCGTAGGCGGCGGGGCCGTCGCCGGGCTGGAGATAGACGAGACGGCCCGCGCCGACGGGCTTTTCCCATGCGATCAGGTCGCTTTCGGCGCGGTGGTCCCAGCCATCATTGCTGAACATGCGTCCCGCGACCGCCTGCGCCGCCGAGTAGAAATTGTCGCTGACGAAAGAATGGTCCGCGCGGAGCAGCGGCTTGGCCGCGCCCCACACGGGCGCGAGATAAAGTTCGTCGTAGAGCGGGAAGCGCGGCGGCAGGCCCGCGGTAACCGGATGGTCGGGGTCGAGGACGACCGCATCGTAGCGGACGTCGTGCCGATAGCCCGAGTCGAGATGGGTTTCGCCATGCGCTTCGCCGGGATCGTAAAGGAAGCGCCCGCCGAGCATCTCTGCCCATTCGGGCCATTCGGCCCAGCCCGCGATCGCATGATGCATCGCGACCGCGCCGCCGCCGCGGGCGAAATGGTCGGTGATTGCGCGGCGATAAGTGAAAGAGGGCGGCCGCGTGGCCGCTTTGCCGTCCTCGAAACGGTAGCCGGGCATGTCGTAGAAGAGGATCGCGTCGGCATCGTACGTGGCGCCCGCGGCGACCGCGGTTTCGGCCTCGGGGTGGATCAGGTGCGTGATCGTCCAGCCGGTGAAGCTCGCGAGCAGGTCGGCGAAGGGCTCCGCCTCATAGGGATGACCGCCCGAAAGGACGAGAAGGCGCCGCATTCCCGTCATGCGATCTTGAGGATCATCTTGCCCTGATTGCTCCCCGCGAAGAGCCGCATGAAGGCGTCGAAGCTGTTTTCGATTCGCTCGTCGATATGTTCGTCGGCGATCAGCTTCCCCTGTTGCAGCCAGCCGGCCATTTCGGCGCCGCCCTCGGCGAAGCGCGCGATATAGTCGGCGACGAGCAGCCCGCGGATCGAGGCGCGGTGGACGATGAGTTGCCAGATGTTGCGCGCGCCGACCTTGTGGACGCTGTTATATTCGCTGATCAGCCCGCAGAGCCCGATCCGCGCGCCGTGGCGGAGATTCATCAGCCCCGCGTCGAGGATATCGCCGCCGACATTTTCGAAGATGATGTCGACGCCGTCGGGCGCCTCCGCGCGGATCGCAGCGGTCAGCGCGGGGAGGTCCTTGCCGCGATAGTCGATCGCCGCGTCGAAACCGTAGCGATCCTTCAGCTTCGCGCATTTCTCGGGCCCGCCCGCGATGCCGATGACCTTGCTCGCGCCCTTGATCTTCGCGATCTGCCCGACGAGCGAGCCGACCGCGCCCGCGGCGCCGGTGACGAGCACGACGTCGCCGGGCTGGGGCTCGCAGACGTCGATATAGCCGAAATAGGCCGTCATCCCGACCGCGCCGAGGACCGAGAGATAGTTGGTGACCGAAGGCACGAGGCTTGCGTCGATCGGCTGGGTGAAGCCGCCGATGGTGCCGACCGAATAATCCTCGATCGCGTTGAGTCCCATCACCCACTGGCCGGGCGCGAAGCCCTCGGCCTTGCTCGCCTCGACGATGCCGACGGTCGAGGCGCGAACTGGATCTCCGAGCGGGATCGGCGGCATATAGCTTGGCGCATCGTCCATCCAGCCGCGGATCGCGGGGTCGAGCGAGGCATAGTGGTTGCGGATCAGGAACTGCCCGTCGGCGAGTTCGGGCGTGGGTTCGGTGACGAGAGAGAAATCTTCCTGCACCGGTTCGCCATTGGGGCGGCGGGTCAGCAGAAAGCGGCGGTTGTCGGGCATACAGAATCCTCAGGCGGGAGAGATGGAAACGGGGATCGCGCTTTGCAGCGACTGGCCGGTGATAGGGTCGTAGCGGACGCTCTCGCTGACGAGGCGGTTCGTCGAGGCGCCATGTTCGCGGACCCCGTCGGGACCGATGTCGGGTCCCCCAAAAGCATGCGCCATCGACACGACGCCGGGCCGCATATTCTCCGCCGCGCGCGCGACCGCGACGACTTCGCCCGCCGCCGAGCGGATGCGGACGGTGTCGCCGTCGGCGCAGGGGATGCGCGCGAGATCGTCGGGGTGGAGAAAGGCGGGGTTGGTCGTGCGTTTGGCGCGCAGCGCGGGCAGATTCTGTCCGGTCGAGTTGAAGCGATGCCGGCTGCGACGCGACACCATGCGCCAGGGAAAGTCAGGGGTCGGCTGATCGGAGGCGCCATAGGCGATGAGCTGGTCGGGCATGGCGCCAGCGGTCAGGTCGAAGCGCGCCGGCGCGTCGGAGTCGCCGGCCTCGACCACCGGGTGAAGGTCGGCATAGATTACCGCCTTGCCGCCCACCGTATCCTTTCGCACCTGACTGGGCGCGACGGCGCAGCCCGCGACCATCAGGTCGAGGAAGGCTTCCTTTGTCGGCCGCGCGTCCATCGGACAGGGTCCGCCGGCGAGCGGCATGCCGGTGCCGAGGCGGTGCGCGAGTTCCCAGAGCAGCTCCCACTCCTCGAGCAGCCCCGCGGGCGCCTCGATCATCGCCTCGGTGTAGCGGGCGTAGGGGATTTCGTACCACCATTCGCTGAGGTTGCTGATATCCTCGCGCTCGAGGCACATTTTGGGCGCGAGGATATAATCGGCGCGCTTGGCGGTCGCGGACTCGGCGTTCACATCCACGCAGACGAGCAGATCGAGGCCATCGATTGCGCGCGCCATCTTGTCCTGATCGGGGAAGGCGACGAGCGGATTGCCGCCGATCACGATTAGCGCGCGCACCTGGCCCTCGCCCGGCGTCAGCATCTCGTCGGCGAGAACGTTGCACGGCATCTCCATGCCGAGATGGGTGAGCCCGCGGATGCGCGAGGTGGGGAAACCTTTGCCATAGGGCGTCATCGGCGGCGCGACCTCGGCGCGGCGCGGGGTGACGGGGGTGAAGACACGCGGGATCGAGCTTTTCTCGCCCTCGCGGCAGAAGCGCCCGCAGAGGATGTTGAGCGACGATACGAGATATTGGGTGAGCGTGCCGTTGCCCGCCATCTCCGGCCCGGTGCCGGTCGAGACGACGCCTTTGGTGCCGTTCGCGAACATCCGTGCCGCGGCGACGAGTTGACTTTCCTCGACCCCGGCGCGCGCGGCGGCGACCTCGGGCGTGAAGCCCGCGACCGCGCGTTGCAGTTCGTTGAGGCCGTCGACATAGCGCTGGACGAAGGCCTTGTCGGTGAGGCCTTCGGCGAGGATGACGTTGATGATCCCCGCGAGCAGCGCGGGGTCCTCGCCCGGCCGAACCGGCAGATGGATATGCGCGAGCGCGGCGACATCGCTCTGGCGCGGGTCGGCGACGATCAGCTTGAGCCCGCCTTCGAGGGCATCGCGGAGGCGCCGTGAAGGCGAGAAGGGCGGCAGACCGCCCGGCGGGCCATAATGCGAGACGATCGGGTTGTTGCCGATGAAGAAGGCAACATCGGCTTCGCTGAACGTGTGCATCCCGCCCATCCAGCTGCCGTAACGCATCGTCGTATAGACTTTCGCAGGCTGGTCGAGCGTCACCGAGGTATAGATGTTGCGCGTACCGAGCCCCTGCGCGAAGGCCATCGCGCTGCCGACTCCGGCGCTGTTCTGGAACGCGTAAGTGCCGCCGTAGATAGCGACCGCGTGCGGGCCGTGCTCGGCGATGATGGCCGACAGTTTCGCCCCGATCTCGTCGAGCGCGGTGTCCATGGCGATGTTCGCGAACGCGCCATCGAGGCGCTTCTGCGATACCGTCAGCCGCTGCGGGCCGTGATGCGCCTCGGCGAGCTGGCGGCCCTTGATACACGTATAGCCGCCGAACACCGGGTCGTCGGGATCGCCCTGCACCTTGGTGACGCGGCCGCCGTCCACGGTGACGAGCATCGCGCAATTGGCGTGGCAGAAGCGGCAGAAACTGCGGCGAACCTCGGGCATCGTCTCTCTCCCTGATCACACCCTACGCCTCGGGGCCTCTCGATCGACTGGCACTTTTGGCGGTGGCTGGCGGCGGGGTGCGGGCGCAGTTTCCCAAGCGTAAACAGGGAGAGTATTGATGCCGACATCGCGCCAGTGGCTGCTGAACGGACATCCGCGCGGGCGCGGGATCGAGGATGGCGACTTCAAGCTCGTCGAGACCGAGGTCGCCGCACCGGCCAAGGGCGAACTGCTGCTGAAGACGCTCTATCTCGGCTTCGATCCGGCGCAGAAAGGCTGGATGGAAAATATCGCCGACTATGTCGCACCGATGGCGATCGGCGACGTGATGCGCGGCAGCGCGATCAGCGAAGTGGTCGAAAGCCATCATCCGGGCTTCGCGGCCGGCGATCTGGTGATGGGGTCGACGGGCTGGACCGAGTGGCATGTCTCGACTGGCGAGGGGCTGGTGAAGATCGAGACGGAATTGCCGCCGACGGCAATGCTGTCGGTGCTCGGGACGACGGGGATCACCGCCTATTGCGGGCTGTTCAAGGTCGGGCGGCCGGTCGCGGGCGACACGGTGTTGGTGTCGGGCGCGGCGGGGGCGACGGGGTCGGTCGTCGGCCAGCTCGCGAAGATCGCGGGATGTCGCGCGGTCGGTATCGCAGGGGGCGAGGACAAGTGCCGCTGGCTGGTCGAGGAGGCGGGCTATGACGTCGCGATCGACTACAAGGCCGGTGACGTGCGGCGGCAGATCCGCGAGCATTGCCCCTGCGGCGTAAATGTCATCTTCGACAATGTCGGCGGCGCGATCCTCAACGATATGCTCGGCGAGATCGCGACCGGCGCGCGCGTCGCGGTATGCGGCGGGATCAGCCGCTACGAGATGGGGACACTGCCCGCCGGGCCGCAGAATTATTTCAACCTGATCTTCCGCCGCGGTTCGATGGCGGGTTTCATCGTGCTCGACTGGACGAACGAGTTTCCCGAAATTCGCAAGCGGCTCGAAGGCTTCGTGCTCGACGGCCGGCTCAACTATCGTGAGGATGTGCAGCAGAGGTTCGAGAACGCTCCCGACACGCTGAAGCGCCTGTTCAGCGGCCAGAACCGCGGCAAGCAACTCTTGAAACTCTAAGGAGACGCATATGGACAGGCTGGCCGGCAAGCGCGCCGTCATCATCGGCGCGGCATCGACGGGAAATATGGCGCAGGTCGCCGCACGGCGCTTCGCGCGCGAGGGCGCGACCGTGATGGTCGCGGGGCGCAAGGCCGAGCCGCTCGATGCGCTTGCGGCCGAGATCGGCGGCCATGCGGCGCTCTGCGACATCACCGACAAAGCCTCGGTCTTCGCGCTCGCCGATGCGGCGAAGGCGAAGATGGGCGGGGTGGACATCGCGCTGAACGCGAGCGGCTGGGGACTGCTCAAGCCTTTGCTTGAGGTGACCGAGGAAGAGCTCGACGCGATCGTCGCATTGCAGTTCACCGGGGTGCATCATTTCCTGCAGGCCTTCGTTGGCGCGATGCTGACGAACGATCCGAGCGGCGGGTCGATCATCCAGATCTCGTCGGCGACAACGCGCGCGCCGATCGGCAACCACGCCGCCTATATCGGCACCAAGACAGGGTCGGAGGCGCTGATCCGCTGCGTCGCCAATGATTTCGGCGCCGCGGGGATTCGCGCGAATATCGTTTCACCGGCGTTTACCGAATCGCCGATGACCGAGGGAGCGTTCGCAACACCGGGGCTCGTCGATGCCTTCCTGCCGCGCTACCCGCTGGGACGGCTCAATACATCGGAGGATGTGGCGAATGCGTGCCTGTGGCTCGCGAGCGACGAGGCGTTCGTAACGGGCGAGAATTTGCAGCCCAATGGCGGGCTCGCGCTGCGCGGCAACCCGCAAGAAGCCGATATTGCTGCGGCGGTTGGGGCCGCGATGGCGAAGCTGCAGGCTAGCTGATCTGCCGCTCGCGGCCTTCCCAATAGGGCGCGCGCAATTCGCGGCGGAGGATCTTCCCCGACGGGTTGCGCGGTAGCGCGGGGATGAAGTCGACCGATTTGGGGCATTTGTAGCCCGCAATCCGCTCGCGCGCCCAGTCGATGATCTCGCCAGCATCCGCGCTCTGGCCCTCGCGCAGCACGACGCAGGCCTTCACCGCCTCGCCCCATTTGTCGTCGGGGACGCCGACCACCGCGACGTCGGCGACGGCCGGATGGCCGTAGATCGCATTCTCGACCTCGGCCGGATAGACATTCTCGCCGCCCGAGATGATCATGTCCTTCACCCGGTCGTGGAGGTAGAAATAGCCGTCCTCGTCGGTGTAGCCGGCGTCGCCGGTGCGCAGCCAGCCGTCGCTGTCGATCGTCTCGGCCGTTGCTTCGGGGCGTCCCCAATATTCGCGCATATTGGCCTGCGCGCGGATGGCGATTTCGCCGATCGCGCGCGGGGGGAGAGGGTTGCCACCCGCGTCGATCACCCGCATCTCGACGCCGCGCAGCGGCTTGCCGACCGATCGCATGCGTTCATTGCCGGCGGGGTCGTGATCCTCTGGCGGCAGCGCGGCGATCGTGCCCGACGTCTCGGTCATCCCGTACATCTGGACGAAGCCGCACTGGAAGATGTCGATGCACTGGCGCAAGAGGTCGAGCGGGATCGGCGAGGCGCCATAGGCGATGTGGCGGAGGCGCGAGAAATCGACTTCGCGCGCACGCGGCTGATTGACGATGATCTGCATCGCCGCGGGCACCATGAAGATTTTCGAGATGCCATGGGCTTCGATCAGGTCGAGCACCCCGCCGGGGTCGAACTCGCGCGTGATCACGCCGGTCGCGCCGTTGGTCATCACCGTGATGCCGTAACCGGTACCGCCGATATGGAAGCAGGGCATCGCGACGAGCCCGACGTCATCCTCGTCCCATCGCTCCCACTCGGCCTGGAGCGCGGGGTCCCTGTCGAGCCTTGAGCGCAGCACCGATCCGTTGGTGAGCACCGCGCCTTTGGGTTTGCCGGTGGTGCCCGAGGTGTACATCTGGATCACCGCCTCGGTCTCGCCGCGCGGGACGTCGGGATCGGTGGCGGGGAAAGTATCGCGCCAAGCCCGGTAATCGCCCTCGACCGGGATCACATGTTCGACCCCCGGGAAGGCCGTGCGGTTCGCCGCAACCATCTCGGTGAACTCGGGCCCGACGCACAGGATGCGCGCACCGCAATTGTCGATGATCCACGCGATCTCGGGCACCGCGAGGCGCCAGTTGACCGGGGTCATCACCCCGCCGGCCTTCGCGACCGCCATCACCAGTTCGAAATAGATATCGCTGTTCTTGCCGAGATAGGCGACGCGGTCGTCGGGCTTCTGCCCGAGCGACATCAGCGCATTCGCGGCGCGATTGCTGTTCGCGTCGAAGTCGGCGTAACAGGTCGCGCGGCCTTCGAAATGAAAGACGATCTTGTCCGGCCGCTCGCGCGCATTTCTCCGCGCAACATCGGCGACCCGTTCGAATGGCGGCACCTTCACTTCATGCGTCTCCCTACGCCCGGTCGGTGCCGAGTGCCTGCCGATAGAGGTTGGAGTCGGCGGCGTAGAAATTGCAATGGAAACCCGACGGCACGCGGAAGGGGACATGTACGGTTGCGACCGGTCCCGCCGCGATGTCGAGCGCGTCGAAGATCGCGAGTTCGCTCGTCGCCGCGCCGGCACGGTGGACGAGCGTCATCGCATAGCCATCGCCTTCGCCCGCCGCGCCTATCTTCGGTGCGAAGATCAGCTCGCCGCACGCGGCGCCGTTGCCGAAGTGATAGACATCCTCCTTGCCGCTCACCGTGTCGAAGCGCAGCACCCCGTCCATCCCCTCGGCGCGTCCGTCGCGGCTGTTGAGATTGATGTTGGCGAAGCTGTGGCGCGAGGCGCGCGTCATGAAGCGGTCGTCGGGGCGCGGGAACTGGATGTCGCGGTCGTTGAGCGTCTCTTCCCTGATCCACGTCCCGTTGCCGCCCGTGCCCGGGTCGATCGTCCAGCGGCGCAGACTCTGCTGCGTATCGCCGTGCGTCCGCTTCACCCCGGTCTCGTCGGGGAAGAGCGCGGTACCGTTCGCGGCGGCGACATCGGCGATGATCTTGCCGTCCGCTTCCCAGACGTTGAGTTCGTGGAACATGTGGCGCGGCTCATAATCGAACCATCGGACATCGCTCGCCGATCCTTCGCGCGGCATCACCGCGAATTTGGTCGGGCGGTCGTTGACCCAGGCGGTCATCGGACCGCCCTTCATGAAGCGGCCGAGGTCGACGTCGATCGGGATCACCGGGAAGACGACCCAGTTCTCGGTCAGGAAGAAGGTGTGCATCAATGCGTTGTGCGGCATGTCGATCAGCTCGGCTTTGCGCACGCTGCCGTCAGTGGCGATCACGTCATAGCGGATCTGCGCCGCGCCCATCGGACCATTTATCATCGCGCCGATGTTGACGAGCTCGCCGGTGAAATGGTCGATCTTGGGGTGGGCGGAAAAGGTCGTGGTGATCGTCCCGCCAAAATATTCCTCGCCCAGCGTTTCAAGCGTGCGCGGATCGAGCGCGACCGCGGGCGCGCCCTCCATCAGCGCGAGCAGCTTGCCGCCATGGACGATGATGTTGGTGTTCGCGGTGTTGTAGCGTTTTCCCTGCACCGACGGATCGGCGGTCATCGGATTGCCGAACAGCCCGAACAGGCGCTTGCCCGCCGCTTTCTCCATCTCGAATTTTTCGGTCCGCACCCAGCGGTTGAGCATCGAGGCACGGCCGTCGGCGATGTGGAAGGCATAGACCATGCCGTCGCCGTCGAACCAGTGATACTCACCCTCGCGCGTCGGATAGAGCGGCTCGGGGCCGTTGCGATAGAAGACGCCGACGAGGTCGTCCGGGATTTCGCCCTCGACGATCAGGTCGGGCGCGGTCGCCTCGAACCGGACGGGTTGGTGGTGCCCCGACAGGAAAGGGTGATCGAAAAAGGCCTGCGTCATCCTTGATCCCTTTGTTGATCGAAGAAGGGGCGGTGCATCGCGCCGCCCCTTGCTCCCCCTTTCGATCCCGCCGTGCCCTTGGCGGGACCGCATCGCTCGTCAGAAACGGAAGCCGAGCTCGACCCCGTAGGTGCGCGGCGCCTGTGCGGCGCCGAAGGTGAAGAGGCCTGCGACCGGTAGCGTCGACGACAGGCCCTTGTGGTTGGTGAGGTTGCGTCCGAACAGTGACAGGCTGACTTCGCGGTCATCGCCGAGCAGGAAGGTGTAGCCGATCTGCGCCGACAGATTTTCGCGATCCTCGGTGAAGCACCGATTGTCGTTGGTCACCGCGCCGGGGACGACCGGACGGTTCGGCGCGATGCAGGTCACATATTTGCTCTGGTAGCGTAGCAGCGTCGAGGCATCGAAGCGGCCCGAGCCCATTTCCTTCGAATAGTTGAGCCCTGCCGACCATTGATATTTGGGTGCGCGGCGCAGCGTCAGCGTCGACACATCATCGGGAATGCCATCGGGAGCACTGCCGGGGGTCAGGCCGACGATGTCGTTGAAGAAATTCTTATATTTCGCGTCGGTGTAGCTGAACGACGCGTTGAAGCTGAATGTGTCGGTCATCTGCGCGATGATTTCGGCCTCGAACCCCTTGATGTCGGCCGAAGAGGCGTTGCGCACCACGGTTTCCTGCGGGCTCGACGAACCCGGGGGCGACGGCTGCACCACTTCTTCCTGTTTGTTGTCATATTTGGTGTAATAGAAGGCGAGGTTGGTGCGCAGCGTGCGGTCGAGCCAGTCGGCCTTCAGCCCGACCTCATAAGCGTCGACCGTTTCGGGCTGATAGGGCCCGAGCGAGGTCGGCGAGGCGGCGCGGCCGTTGAACCCGCCCGAACGGAACCCGCGCGAGAAGGACGCATAGACGAGCTTGCCGGGCTCGATCGTATATTCGGCGTTGGCGCGCCAGGTGAATTTGTCGAAACTGTCGCTGCCCGAACAATTGTCCGCGGGGCTGTAGACGGGGATCACCACGCCTGGCGCCGGGCTGGTGGTGCCGGTCACCGCGACGCACGACGTGCCGTCGAAGGTCGGCAGCGTGATGCCGACGAGCGCGCCGATGCGGCCATAATTGTTGAAGATCGCCTTTTTGTCCTTGGTATAGCGCGCGCCGAGCGAAATCTTGAAGGCATCTGTCAGATTGATCTGCGCGTCGGCAAAGCCGGCGTAGGATTTGGCGCTATGGTCGACATATTGGCGCAGCACTGCGGTCGATCCCCCGCCGAGCACGACGCCGAAATTGGTCGACTGGTCGAGCGTGTAATTGCTGTCGAAATAATAGCCGCCGAGCAGCACATTGACCGTGTCGAAATCGGCGAGCAGGCGGAGCTCCTGACTGAACTGCTCATATTCCTGCTGGCGCCGCGTGTCGAAGAAATCGGCCGAACTGCCGTCGAAATCCTGCGTGACCGATTCGCGGTTGGTGATGTAACCGGTGACCGACGACAGCGTCAGATTGTCGCTGAGGTCGATATCGATATTGCCCGTCACGCTGTCGACATTGTTGCGCACCGGCGTCTCGATATTCTGGAATGTCGTATACAGCCCGCGCGAGGGCAGCGACCAGCGGTTGCATTCCTCGGCGGGTGAAAAGCCGGGCGCGCCGGGCGCCGCGCAGATGACGTCGCGGCCTGTTTCGGACAGCGCCGAGGCGACGGTCTCGCCGCGTTCGCGCGTGTGCTGATAGGTGATCTGCGCCGTAATTGCGTCGCTCGGCGTGATCAGCGCGGTGACGCCGCCGGTCAGCGTTTCATATTTGCCTTCGCGGCGGTCCTTGGTGACGTTGTAATAATAACCGTCGGTCTTGTCGTAATAGCCGAAGGCCTTGATCGCGATGAAATCGCCGAGCTTGCCGGTGTTGACGACAAGCCGCGCGCGCTTGGTGTCGAAGCGGCTGTAAGCGAACTGGCCGCGCACGCCGAAATCCTCGGTCGGCCGGGTGCGGATGACGTTGATCACGCCGCCGATCGTGTTGCGGCCGAACAAGGTGCCCTGCGGCCCGCGCAACACTTCCAGGCGTTCGAGGTCGAAGCTGTCGAGCAACTGGCCGGTGTTGGTGCCGATGAACACCCCGTCGACGACGACGCCCACCGCGGGATCGAAGCTCTTCTCGATATCCTCGAAGCTGATGCCGCGGATCGCGATCGCGGCGGCGCTCGGGCCTGCGCCTACCGAGTCGACGACGAGACTGGGCACGCGGCCGGCGATGTCGCGGATGTCGTCGATCGTCGCCGATTCCAGCGCCTTTTCATCGAGCGCGGTCACCGCGATCGGGATCGACTGGATGCTTTCCTCGCGCTTCTGCGCGGTGACGACGATCTCGCGGATGGCACCGCCGCTGCTTTCTTCGACCGGGGCCTCTTGCGCCGCGGCCGGCGAGGCGATCGCCAGCGCGGCGAGCGATACGGTGGCGTAAACGGCAGGCAGCATTCGGGCATGCGTTATCATCGCGTTCCTCCCTCCTCGCGCCAGCGCATAGGTTCGCCGGTCACGTCGGAGGCGAAGGTCCGCTTAATGCCCCGATTCAACAATCATCAAAAATATCAGGCATGCCGTAGCGGCGGCAAAAGCCTTGATTTTACTGGCGCTGTGTCGCCCCGCCGTCGACGAAAACGCCGTGTCCGGACATGAATCGCGCGTCGTCGGACGCCAGAAAGGCAGCGACATCGGCGATGTCCTCGGGCTTGCCGAGCCGGCCCAATGCCGCCTTGTCGATCCAGCGCTGTCTGAATTCGGGCATCGCGGTGAAGGCGGGCGCGGTCATCGCCGTGTCGATCGCGCCGGGCTGGATGCAATTGACCGTGATCCCGAACGCGCCGACTTCCGCCGCCACCGATTTCGTCATGCCGAGCACGGCATGTTTCGATGCGCTATACGCCGTCATCCCCGCCTCGCCGAAGCTCGACATCACCGATCCGATGAGGATGATCCGGCCGTGCGGCGAGCGTTTGAGTAGGGGCAGCGCGTCGCGCATCAGGCGAAAGACCGCGGTGACGTTCACCGCCATCATTGCGTCGAAAAACTCGTCACTATGCTCGCCCAACATCTGCATGCCGGTGATCCCTGCGCAGGCGACAACGATGTCGAGCCTGCCGAGGCGGGCTTCGGCCTCGGCGACGAGCATGGCGTTGACGCCGGTTTCGGTAACGTCCGCGAGGATGTCGACCTCGCCCACGCGGTCGGTCGTCAGAACGCGCGCACCGTCGGCAGCAAGGCACCGTGCGGTCGCGCGGCCGATCCCCGATCCTGAACCGGTGACCAGCGCCGCCCGGCCGGCGAGGCGGCCCGCCGTCACAGCGAGCTGCCACCGTCGATGCGGAACTCGGCGCCGGTCGCGAAGGCGGACTCGTCCGAGGCGAGATAGAGGACGATCGCCGAAATCTCCTCGGGCTTGCCGAGCCGCCCGACGGGATGCGTCGCGACCCAGCTGTCGTAGAGCGCCTGGCCGTCGGCGACTTGCGCCATCACCTTGTCGAGGATCGGCGTATGGATCGCGCCCGGATGCACCGAATTGCAGCGGATACCATAACCTTTGCGCGCATAGTGGATCGCGACCGATTTGGTGAGATGCGTCACCGCAGCCTTCGCGGCATTGTACGCGGCAAGGTCGCCCTGCGCGCGAACGCCGCACATCGACGACATGTTGATCACGGAACCGCCATGATCCTTCATCTTGGGAATGATGTGCTTGCAACCGAGGAAGACGCCGTCGACATCGACCGAAAATTCGTGGCGGAAGGCTTCGAGCGTCAGATCCTCGATCGACCCATGGGTGGTGATCCCGGCATTGTTGACGAGGATATCGATGCGGCCGAAGCTGCCGAGCGCCGTGAGCCATTCCTCTTCCTGCGACACGTCGAGCTTGACGAAGCGCTGGCCGAGTTCGGCGGCGAGTGCCTCGCCCGCGGCGACGTCGATGTCGGCGATGATCACGCTCGCGCCCTCGGCGACGAAGCGGCGAACGATGTCGAGGCCGAGCCCCGACGCGCCGCCGGTGACAAAGGCCATCTTGCCCGCGACCCGTCCGCTTGCTGCTGCCATGTGATCCTCCCTCTTTACCGCGGCACTATCATCCTGCGCGAAGGGCGAGGGGACTATTTATTGCGCTAGGTGCGGGGACGGTGCCGGCGGTCGCAAGGTCGTGCCGGAACGGGAGAGGCGGCATGGCGGCAGGCTGGGACTATATTATCGTCGGCGCCGGATCGGCGGGCTGCGTGCTCGCCGAGCGATTGAGCGTCGACCCGCAGGTCCGGGTGCTGCTGCTCGAAGCGGGCGGGAGCAACGACAGCCGCTGGGTCGCCATTCCGAAAGGCGTCGCGAAGCTCGTCACCAATCCCGAGCATATCTGGGCCTATGGCGTGTCGCAACCGCGCGGCGACGGCGCGGCGCCGAGCGAGATATGGATCCGCGGCAAGGGGCTGGGCGGGTCGTCGGCGGTCAACGGCATGATCTGGAGCCGCGGCGAACCCGCCGATTATGACGAATGGGAAAAGCTCGGCTGCACCGGCTGGAACGGCGAGGCGATGACCGAGGCGTTTCGGGTGATCGAGGATCATGGCCTTGGCGCGAGCGCGATGCGCGGCGCGGGCGGGCCGGTCGGCGTCGCGCCCAAGATCCACAGCTATCCGCTCGCCGAGACGATGGTGCAGGCGGGGGTCGAGATGGGGTTGCGTCCCGTCGACGACCTCAACGCCGCAACGTCGGATCGCGTCGGCTTTTATGCGCATAACATCCGCCGCGGACGGCGCGAGAGCGCGGCGACGACCTTTCTCGCGCGAGCCAAGAAGCGGCCCAACCTGCGCGTCGTCACCCACGCGATGGCCGAACGACTGGTCGTCGAGGACGGCCGCGTGATCGGCGTTGAGGCGAAGGTCGCGGGGCAGCCGCAGCAGTTCGGCTGCGCCGGCGAAGTGATCGTGTCAGGCGGCACGCTGGAAAGTCCCTTACTGCTCCAGCGTTCGGGGATCGGCCCCGCCGACGTGCTGCGCGCCGCGGGGGTCGAGCCTCTCGTCGATGCGCCCGACGTCGGCGGGCGGATGCGCGAGCATCTCGGTTTTTCGATGCCGCATCGCCTGTCGTGCGACGTCGGCTGCAATCGCAGCTTTTACGGCATCGGCCTCGCGCGCGCGATGGTGCGATATATGCTGACGCGCGGCGGGATCATGGCGACGGGACCGTTCGAGGTCGGCGCGTTCCTGAACCTCACCAGCCGCGACATGCGGCCCGACCTGCAGCTCTATCTCGGCGGCTACACTTTCGCGCTCGGCGACGACAAACATCCGGTGCCGCTCGGCAGCATCGATCGCAAGCCCGGAATGACCATCTACGGCCAGCTCTTACGCCTGACGAGCGAAGGGAGCATCCTGATCGCGGGGCCCGGCAGCGACGCCGCACCCACGATCAAACCCAACTGGCTGTCGACGCGCGCGGACGAATGCACCGCGATCGCCGCGGTCCATGCGATGCGCCGCTATATGGCGCAGCCGGCGCTCGTCGGGCTGGTCGAGCGCGAACTCCTCCCCGGCGCGGCGGTGCAGAGCGACACCGAAATTCTCGCCGCCTTCCGCCGCCTAGCGACCTGCGGACTCCACGGCGTTGGCACCTGCCGGATGGGCAGCGACAATCGCGCGGTCACCGATGCGCGGCTGCGCGTCAACGGCATCGGCGGCCTGCGCGTCGTCGACTGTTCGGTGATGCCTTCGCCGGTGACGGGCAACACCAACGCCCCCGCGATGGCGCTCGCGCTGCGTGCAGCGGGGCTGATCCGCGAGGACCGGCGCAGATCGGGCGTGGCGGCCTAGACGGTCTCGCGTTCCTTGAGCCAGCCGATCCCGCGGCGGAGGAGGTCGTAGAAGACGGGCAGATCCCAGGCGCAGCGGTCGACCGTCGGCCACCAGTCCATCATCGGTTGCAAATCATAATGCCCGCGGCAGTGGCCGAGGGTCAGATAGAGGACCGCGCCGGCGCCATGCTGTTTGATATAGAAGACCGGATAGGTGCCCGGCGCATCCTCGGCCTCTACGAAACCGGTGCCCGGCCCGGTGCACTCGGTGTCGAGCAGCACATGCAGGTCGCCATGCGTTTCGAGGTGATAAAGCTCGTCGGTCGTCTCGAACGGCTCGATGCCTTTGGTAAGCGCATGGTCGGGATCGGCGACGCGGACCGTGTAGGGTTCGATCGCGGGGTGGCTGATGAATTGCGAACCCAGGAGATCCATCATCAGCGGCGCCCAGCGCGGCGCCTCCCACAGCCCCGTGTCGAGCAGGCGCAGGATCGAATTGGTGCCGTGCAGCGCATACCAGCGTCCGCCCTTCGCGAGCCAGCGTTTCAGCGCCTCCTGCGCAGGCAGAGAGGGTGTGACGTCGCAGGTATAGGTGATGAGGAAGTCAGCCGCTTCTATCGCCTCGATATTCTCGTAATTCTCGAACACCCGCGTTCGCACGCGCTCATCCTCGGCGAGTAGCTTCAAAAGCTCGAGCCGCGCGAAATCCATGTCGTGCCAGACGCCGCCGCAGATCAGCACACAATCGATGCGGGGTGGATGTTCGCTGTCGCTCATCGCCGGTCCTCTCCTGCCATCATTACTGCATCATGCGGGCGCGCCGCCTTCGCGTCACCTTGCTGTATTGATAGGTTCACGAGGCCCGCGAAACTGGCAAGAGGGCAGGCGAGAGGAGAGGCGCGATGCAGCAGAGACTGCGCGGAAAGGTCGCTTTGGTCACCGGCGGGACGAGCGGGATCGGCGCGGCGACGGTCGGCCGGCTGACGCGCGAGGGCGCTAAGGTCGTTTTCACCGGTTCCAACGCCGAAGCGGCGGCCGCGGTAGAGGACGGGACGGGGGCTATCTTTCGCGCCCACCGCGTCGAGAACGCGGCGGCATGGGACGCGCTGATGGCCGAGATCGAGGCCGAATATGGCCGGCTCGATATCGCTTTCGCCAATGCCGGAACCGAGACGGGCGATGCGAGCGTCGAGGATATCGGCATCGACGCGTGGAACCATATCGTCGCGGTGAATCAGACCGGCGTGATGCTCACCGTCCAGCATGCGATCCGCGCGATGGCGAAGAACCCGCAGGGCGCGCAGGGATCGATCATCGTCAATTCGTCGATGAACGCGCACCGTGCGATGGGCAATTACGCCGCTTACTCGGTGACCAAGGCCGCGGTCGTCGCGCTCGTCAAATCGGCGGCGATCCACTGCGCGGGCAAGGGCTATGCCATTCGCGTCAATGCGATCCTGCCCGGCGTGGTCGAAACCGACATGATCCGCGGGGTGATCGACCGGTCGCCCGACCCCGTCGCCGCGCGCGCGGCTTTCGAGGGGATGGCGCCGATGAAACGCATGGCACAGCTCGATGAGGTGAGTGCGCTCGTCGCTTTCCTTGCTTCCGACGAGGCGGGTTTTATCTCGGGCGCCGACTATGTGATCGACGGCGCGACGACGGCCGGTATGATGGGCGTCTAGGGCGCAAGTCCGCCGCTTCAGCTCCGGTAATCGGCGTTGATGCTGATGTATCCGTGGGTGAGGTCGCAGGTCCAGACGGTCGCGCGGCCTTCGCCGAGGCCGAGGTCGGCGCCGACGCGGACGTCCTGACCCTTGAGATGCGCGGCGACGGGTGCCTCGTCATAGCCGTCGACAGGAAGGCCGTCCTTCGCGACCCAATGATCGCCGAAACGGATCGCGAGGCGGTCGCGGTCGGCGGGTTCGCCCGCCTTGCCCACCGCCATGACGACGCGGCCCCAATTGGCATCTTCGCCCGCGATCGCGGTCTTCACGAGCGGCGAGTTGGCGATGGCGAGCGCGACGCGCTTGGCGCTGTCGTCGCTCACAGCGCCACTGACCTGAATTTCGATGAACTTCGCCGCACCCTCGCCGTCGCGCACCACCTGATGCGCGAGGTCGAGCGCGACCTGCCGGATCGCGGCATAGAGCGCATCGGCGCCCGGATCGTCGCGCGTCGTCAGCGGAGCGTTGCCGGCTTGACCCGTTGCGAAGAGCAGCACCGTGTCGCTGGTCGAGGTGTCGCTGTCGACGGTGATGCTGTTGAAGCTGCCGCCCGTCGCTTCGCTCAACATCTCCTGCAACAGCGCGGGCGCGACCGCCGCGTCGGTGAAGATATAGCCGAGCATCGTCGCCATGTCGGGCGCGATCATGCCCGATCCCTTGACGATCCCCGCGACATGGACGGTCCGGCCATCGACGATGGCGCTGGAACCCGAGCCCTTGGCGAAGGTGTCGGTGGTGCCGATCGTCTCGGCGACCGCTTCCCACGAGCAGGGCTCGGCGGTGAGGGCTGAAGCGACGCCTGCGCGCGCCTTGTCCTTGGGCAAGGGAACGCCGATCACGCCGGTCGAACTGACGAACACTTCGTTTGGCGCGCAGCCGAGGTGGCCCGCGACCTGTTCCATGATCTGCTCGACTGCCTCGCGCCCGCGATAGCCGGTAAAGGCGTTGCTGTTGCCCGCGTTGACGATCAGCGCGCGACCCTTGCCGTCTTTCACCTGCTCGCGGCCGAGCTCGACTTCGGACGAGCAGCAGACGTTACGGGTGAAGACGCCCGCGACCGTGGTGCCGGGCGCGAGCTCGACGAAGGTGAGGTCGCAGCGGTCCCAATTCTTGTAGTGCGCGCGCGCGACGCGGCGCGTGACCCCGGCGATGTCGGGGAGGGCGGGAAAGGCGGCGGGCGCGAGCGGCGAACGGGTGGTCATGGGGGGCGTGTAGCTTTCTGGTGCGCAAAGAAAAACCCCTCCCTGTAAGGGAGGGGCCTTTGATCCTCCCTGTCGCGAAGCGATGGGGAGGTGACAGTCGCGTAGCGTCTGACGGAGGGGCTTGGGCGCGGCCCCTCCACCACCGCTTCGCGGCGGTCCCCCTCCCCACGGCTTCGCCGCAGGGAGGATATCGGCTTACGCCGGAATGCCGCTGATCGACTTCACTTCCATGAAGTCCTTGAGACCGAACACGCCGCCTTCGCGGCCGTTGCCCGACGCCTTGTAGCCGCCGAACGCCGCGCCCGGGCCGGGCCCCCACGCGTTGACCGCGACCATGCCGGCGCGCAACTTCGGCGCGATTTCGGCCGCCTTGGCGGGGTCGCCCGAGACGACGGCCGACAGGCCATATTCGGTGTCGTTGGCAATATCGACCGCCTGATCGAGGTCGTCATAGGCCATGATCGTCGCGACCGGGCCGAACACCTCTTCCTTTGCGATGCGCATGTCAGGGGTAACGCCCGAGAAGACCGTCGGCTTGATATAATAGCCGCGGTTGACGTTGCTCGGCAGGCCGGTGCCGCCGGTTTCGAGCGTCGCGCCTTCGTCGATCGCCGACTGGATCAAGCCCTGGATCTTGTCGAACTGCGCCTTGTTGACCACGGGGCCGATATGGCCGCCCTCGGCCTGCGGATCGCCGACCGACGTGCCGTCGAACATCGCCTTGATCACGCCGACTGCCTCGGCTTCGCGCTCTTTCTGGACGAGGATGCGCGTCGGCGCGATGCAGCTCTGGCCGGTGTTGACGAGCACGCCCTGCACCGTCGGCGGCAGCACCGCGGAGAAATCGGCGTCGGGCAGGACAATGTTCGGCGACTTGCCGCCGAGTTCCTGATGGACGCGCTTGACCGTGTCGGCCGCCGCCTTGGCGACGAGGATGCCGGCGCGGGTCGAGCCGGTGAAGCTCACCATTTCGATGCCGGGGTGCGCGCTGATCGCGTTGCCGACGGTCGGGCCGTCGCCCTGCACGAGGTTGAAGACGCCCGGCGGCACGCCCGCGGCGTCGAGGATCTCGGCAAAGATCACCGCGTTGCCCGGGCATTCTTCCGACGGCTTCAGCACCATCGTGTTGCCCGCGGCGAGCGCCGGGGCGACCTTCAGCGCGATCTGGTTCAGCGGCCAGTTCCACGGCGTGATCATGCCGACGACGCCGATCGGCTCGTAAGCGATCATGCCCGCGGCATATTTTTCGGTGAAGCTGAAATCCTTGAGTGCGGCGATCGTGCCGAGGAAGCCGCCGATGCCCGCGCCGACCTGCGCGGTGCCCGCAAAGCTGACCGGCGCGCCCATTTCGGAGGCCATCGACTTGGCGAGGTCGGGCGCGCGCTTCTTATATTCCTCGACGATGCGGTTCAGCAGCTCGAGCCGTTCCTCGCGCGTCGTCTGCGAAAAGCTCTTGAAGGCTTCTTTCGCCGCGGCGACCGCGTCGTCGACGTCGGACGCGCTGCCGAGCACGACGGTCGAGGCCGCTTCCTCGGTCGCGGGGTTGATCACGTCGTGGAGCTTGCCGCCCTTCGAGTCGACCCAGCGGCCGCCGATATAATGTTGTTTGAGGTGCGTTTCGGTGCTCATGTCCTGTCTCCCATCGGCGGTCGTTTCCGTCTCGGATTGCTACCTAATCACTGTGCCCGATGAATCAAGCGCGGCCAACTGCGAAAACTGACGGCTCAGCGTTTTTCGGCCGCGAGCCGCGACATCAATATGGCGGCGCGCGTCGCCTGGCGGCTGATGCTCGGGATGTCGACCGTCTCCTCGGGGCCGTGATCGCCCGTCGAATAGGCGCCGAGTCCCGCGAGGCTGTCGACGTGCGGCGCGACGAAGCTGATGTCGGCGGCGCCGCGCTTCAACGGATCGAGCGCGGCCATTTCGGCGAGCCCGAGGTCGCGGTTGACGGCGTTGAGCCGGGTCAACAGCGCGCGGTTGCCGTCGGTGGGCGCCATCGCCGGATAGCCGCCGGGGTCGAAGGCGAGCGTCGCGCCGGTGCCGGGGGCATGATCGGCAACGATCGCCGCCATCTTGTCCTTCACGCGCGCCGCCTGTTCGGCCGAAAGCGTGCGCAGGTCGCCGCGCGCGATAGCGGTCGCGGCGATGATGTTGGTCTTGCCGTTCGCGCTCGCGCGAATCTTGCCCTCGTCGAGCGACACCTGCTCGCCGCCCGCGACCAGTCCGACGTTGAAGGTCAGGTTCGGTTCGGGCAGCTCGGTGCGAAAGCGGTGGATGATGCGCGCGAGCTCATAGATCGCACCGTCGCCGGCATCGGCGCTGAAAATGCCCGAGCTGTGCCCCGTCTTGCCGGTCGCGGTGACCTGCCAGCTTTCCGAGGACCGCCGCGCGATCGAGCTCATGTCCGCGTCGCCATCGCGGACCAGGCCTTCGAACCCCAGCGCGACGTCGACGCGCTTGCCCGCGGCGATCAGGTCGGCGCGCGCGACCGCTTGTGGATGCCCCGTATCTTCCTCGTCGCCGGTCATGTGAAATTCGATGTTCGCGCCCTTCAACGTCCCCGCCTTGTGCATCGCGCGCAGCGCTGCGACGACGACGACCATTCCGCCCTTGTCGTCGCCGACCCCCGGACCCTTCGCCTTGTCGCCCATGCGCTCGAATTTCTGAAAGGGCGAGTCGGGTTCGAACACGGTGTCGAGATGCGCGATCAGGAGCAGGCGTTTGGTATCGGGCTTGCCGGCGTGCGTGGCGACCAGATGGCCGGCGCGGCCGGTTTCGCGCATCGGCTTCCATTCGACCTTGAAGCCGAGGGGTTCGAGTTCGGTGCGCATCATCGCGCCGACCTTTTCGACCCCTTCGAGGTTGAGCGAGCCGCTGTTCTGGTTGACCAGCTTTTCGAGCAGCGCGAGGCTGCGTGTCTGTTCGGCTTCGACCGTCTGGGCCATACCGCTTTCGGCTTTGCTGAGCTTCGCCGCGGCGGCGGGCGTGAGGGCGAGCTGGAGGGCGATGAGCGCGGCAAAGGGCAATGATTTCATGGAGGACTCCTCTGGACGTCTCCCTTCTGCCGTCTCGGGCGCGGCTCGGCAACCTCGTCAGCCCGGATAGGGTGCCTCCTTCAGCAGCCGCGCGAGATGCGCCGCGTTGGCGGCGACCATCTTCGCGGTTTCGGTGACCTTGCGCGGGCGGTGCTCGAGATCCTTGAAATCCACCGAACCCATCGCCTCGCCGACCCAATAGCAGGCGGCGACGGCAGGGATCGTCCAGCCGACATCGTTCAAGGCCTGGAAAATCTGCGACGAGACATTGTGCGCGCCGTCCTCGTTGCCGACGATCGCGGCGACCGCGACTTTGGAATAGCTCGGCATCCGGCCCTTGTCGTCGGTCTCGGAGAGGAAGGCATCCATCCGCTCCATCACGAGCTTGGCGACGCTCGGCGCCTGTCCCATCCAGATCGGGGTGCCAAAGATCAATATGTCGGCGGCGAGGATGCGCTCGCGAATCTGCGGCCAGTCGTCGCCTTCGCCCTCGTCCGATTTGACCCCCCATTTGATGTCGTGCGCGGCGATACGGATCGGGTCCCCGACCGTCACATCATGCGCAGCGAAATGTTCGGCAAGGACGGCGAGCATCGCGTCGGTCGAGCTTTTCCGTCCGCCGCTCGAGAGCGAGCAGTTGATGGCGGTGGCGGTGAGGGGGGCGGCCATGATGGCTCCTTTGCGGATTATCTCCCCCGCTTGGGAAAGCCGCGCCGCCGTGCTCAGGTTCCTTGGCGCACCATGAAAATCTCGCCAGTTCGCCCAGCAACAAAGAGCAGATTGCCCGAGCTGTCCTCGCCGAAACCGGCGATTGCGTTGGTCGAACCAATATCCGGTCTGAAATCCTCGTCGCGTGACGATATGCGGTCAATCCGCTGACCGGGAACGAGGCCGGAAGCCGGCGTCGACCATATGCGATTTTTCGGGGATTCGGCCAGGATATATAGGCCCTGCAGCGAGGCGACGGGGCCGCGATAGACATAACCCGCAGTGATCCCAACACCGGTACGATGAAAATAGGAGAAGGCAGGATCGATCAGGTCGGCGGGCAGCTGGGGATCGTTCCGACCCACAAGAAGATCCGAGCCTTCTTTGAACGGCCAACCAAAATTGGCGCCGGACTGTGTCGTAGTCAGTAGATTGAGTTCCTCGAAATACTGTTGGCCCCTGTCGCCGATTGTCAGCGTCGATCCATAGAAGGTGGCACTGGCCGGGTTGCGGAGGCCAAGCGCGTAGACATAAGGGTCTCCGCCGCCGCCGATATAGGGATTGCCCGGTGCAGGCTCGAAGAAATCGCCCGTCGATGGAGCCGAGGCACCCGCATAGGGATCGGCAACCACCTTGATCCGCAATATCTTGCCGAGCTGGGAGTTCGGGTTCTGGGCCTGGTTTCGGGAATCGTCGGCGGTGCGACCGTCGCCCGTCCCGACGTAGAGGAGGCCGTCGGGGCCGAAGGCGATCGCGCCGCCAAGGCGGTTGGAGGGCTGGGGGTGCGGAATCGCAAAAGTGGCCATCAGTGTGGGAGCGGCACCGGGTGCGGCAAAGGCATATTGGCGTAACTCGACATCGCCGCCGGCGCCGTAGCAATAGACCATGAAGCGATTCGAATTGGGGTTCGGCAGCAGCGCCATGCCGAGCAATCCGCGCCCCCCGTCGGTCGACAGGTCGGGGATGGTGAAGAGCAACGATTTCGCCCCGGTCGAGGGGGTCAGCCGATAGACCGCGCCGGTTCTTTCCAGCACATACATGTCCTGGCTGCCCGGAATGCCGAGCAGGAAGGTCGGCTGATTGAAGCCTGTGCCGACGCGCTCGACCGATATGCCTTCGCGGCTGTTGGTGACGGTGATGATAACCGTCTGCGCGACGCTTTCGCTGCCGTTGCTGACCTGCAGCCGCACGATATATTCATTGTTGTACGTTTCGTCGCTGGGCAGGTCATAATCGGGTGCGACTTTGAAGCGCAGCGTCCCAGCAGGGGTGATTGAAAAGCGATCGGCATCGATTCCGCCGTCGATCGTGAAGGTCAGCGGCTTGCCGTCCGGGTCGCTCGCGGTCGCCTGATAGGCGGCCGTCTGGTTCTCGACGACGCTCGCGGTTTGCGCCGAGGTAAAGTGGAGCGGCAAATCGCTCGTCGGGGGATTGCCTCCACCGTTATCGCCCCCGCCGTCGCCTCCACCATCGCTTCCGCCGCCCCCGCACGAGGCGAGGAGCAAGGGTGCGATAAGAAGGGCGAGACGCTTCGGCATCGGAATGCCATCTTTCGCGAAAAACGCTTCGACAGCAAGTCCTTAATGATTGCAGACGCGCAGCGCGACACCGGCGTCAGGCGGCGTCCTGCACCTCGTCAAAATCGTCCAGTTTTTTGAGAGCGTCCTGTGCGATGCCGCGGAGCGCGCCGGTGTTGACGGCCAGCCCTTCCTTGTCGTGGCCCGTCAGTTCGTCGATGGTGAATGCGACCCGCGTGCGATCGGGCGCGAGTTCCTCGAAGGTGAATTTCAGCCCCGTCGTGAGCGCGCCGTCATCGACGCTGTAGATCAGATGCGCCTCGCGCGGGATTTCCATCGCGACCGCGATCTTGACCTTATAGGCTTCGGGCCGCTTGTCGGGGATCAGCTTCTCGAACCCGGGCTCGCCCTTTTCGGCGACAAGTTCATAGAGCCGCGTCGATCCGCCGTTGGTGACGAGCGGCAGTCCCGCGAAGGCGCCATCATCGCCGAACATCTTGGCGAACACTTCCTCGCGTGGTGCGGCGACGGTGCGCGTCTGGTTCACCAGTTCGATCATCTTGCCGCAGCCGGTGGCGAGCAGCGTCGCGGCCGCCAGAATCACGATACGCATCATCGAACATCCCCCTCGATCTCATCCGCCTTTTAACCGCGCCGGCTTACCAAAGCGTAATCGCGGCGCGGCGGAGGATGGGTGTAAAGAGTGTTTGACAGCTCGATGCGAAGCCTGTAAAGAGCTCTTTACAGGTGAAGGGATAGCCTTTGGAAAATCGGGTGCGCGAACATCGCGAAGGTGCGGGATGGAGCCAGGGCGAACTGGCCCGCCGGCTCGGCGTGTCGCGCCAGACGATCAACGCGGTCGAAACCGACAAATATGACCCCAGCCTGCCGCTCGCGCTGCGCATGGCCCGCCTGTTCGGGCTCGAAGTGCGCGAGCTGTTTATCGATCACTGGATTCCGGAGGATGAAGAATGAGCCATTCGACGATCGACGACCGGATACGGCGGTGGAAAAAGACGGCATTCAGCGCGCTCGCCGGCATGGCGTTTGGCGCGGGCAGCTTTTCGCTGCTGATGTGGCTCGCGGGGGAGGGGCTGCTCGTCGCCATGCAGCCTTCGCGCGTTGCGTTGGCGGGTGTTGGACTGGTCTATCTGCTGACCACCGTGATGATCGGTTTCGGCCTCGCCGCGCCGCGCGCCGGGGCGCGGCTGCTCAACGTCGGCGACGCCGAGGAACTGGTCGACGACCGTCCCAAGCTGCTGCGCTCGGCGCTCTATATGGGATGGGCGGGCGTCACGCTCATGCTGGTCGCGCTCGCGCAGTCGCCCGGTTTCGCGGCCGGCCCTGTGGCGCCCGGCGTTGCGCTCGCGGCGCTGGCGGTCCTGCTGGTGGGGAGCCTCGCGTCGTTTCGCTGGCTCCGCGTCTATGACGAGTTCGACCGGCAGCTCGGGCTGGAGGGCGGTTCCTGGGCCTTTTTGATCGCCTGCGCGATCCTCCTGCCCTGGGCGGCGTTCGACGCGCTCGGCTGGAATGTGTCGCTTTCGCCGATCGACGTCATCGCGGTGCTGGCGGCTTCGCTGATCGGCGGCAGCTTCGTCGCGGTCGGCAAGCGCGGCATGATGGTGCGCTAGATCACGCGCTAGCCGCCATCCGGATCGGCGGTTTCGGGCAATGGCGTCACCTGGGCGTAGACCAGCCGCCAGCCACCGTCGCGCCACAGCCAGTGATCGGCAAAGCGATGGCGATCGACGAAGGGCTCGCCATCCGCCGTGCCGTGCAGTTGATTGGTCGCGGCCAGCAGCGCGCTATTGCCCGAAATAATCCAGCGCGCTTCGCTCGCACGGAAGGGTTCGATACGAATTGCGGGCGCCGTCAGCGCGCCGATGAACGCCGCCTTGTCGCCCTTGGCGCCGCTACCGCGGACCCAGAGAAAATCCTCCGCGATCAGCCGCTCAAGCGCGGCTTCATCCTTTGCCGCGATCGCCGCGTCGAGCGCCGAGGCCGCCTCGCGATAGCCCGCCGGGGTGGTCGCGGGCTCCGCCCGATCATTGGCGGGGGCGCACGCTGCCGTCAGAAGGAGCATCGCTGCCGCCGCATGAAGCCGCTTCACCAACTGTCTCTCCTCCTTGCGCGTTTGCAAAGGCTTGCCCAGGCTGGCCACCGCGCGCAACTACGTGAGGGGTAAGCGGGCAGCGCTCGGCGAGCAAGCGCATAAGCAAAGGGGCGCCCGGTTCCCCCGAACCGGACGCCCCGCTACAAAGCCCCTAGTGATCAGGCGCTGTAGTACATATCGAACTCGACCGGGCTCGGCGTCTGTTCGAAGCGGTAAACCTCGTCCCACTTCAGCTCGACATAGGCTTCGATCTGGTCCTTGCTGAACACGTCGCCCTTCAGGAGGAAGTCGTGGTCGGCCATCAGGCTGTCGAGCGCTTCGCGAAGCGACCCGCACACGGTCGGGACTTCGCTCAGTTCCTCGGGCGGCAGGTCGTACAGATTCTTGTCCATCGCGTCGCCGGGGTGGATCTTGTTCTGGATGCCGTCGAGCCCCGCCATCAGCAGCGCCGAATAGCAGAGATAGGGGTTCGCCATCGCGTCGGGAAAGCGGAACTCGACGCGCTTCGCCTTGGCGCCCGCACCGTAAGGGATGCGGCACGAGGCCGAGCGGTTGCGGCTCGAATAGGCGAGCAGCACCGGCGCTTCGAAGCCCGGGACGAGGCGCTTGTAGCTGTTCGTTGTCGGGTTGGTGAAGGCGTTCAAGGCCTTGGCGTGCTTGATCACGCCGCCGATGAAATAGAGGCACATGTCCGAAAGCCCGGCATAGCCGTTGCCCGCGAAGAGCGGCTTGCCCTTTTCCCAGATCGAGATGTGGGTGTGCATGCCGCTGCCGTTGTCGTCCTTGATCGGCTTGGGCATGAAGGTCGCGGTCTTGCCATAGGCATGCGCGACCTGATGAACCACGTACTTGTAAATCTGCATGCGGTCGGCGGTTTCGGTGAGGGTGCCGAAGGTCAGGCCGAGTTCGTGCTGCGCCGCGGCGACTTCATGGTGGTGCTTGTCGCAGGGCAGGCCCATTTCGAGCATCGTCGAGACCATCTCGCCGCGGATGTCGACCGCGCTGTCGACCGGCGCGACGGGGAAATAGCCGCCCTTGGCGCGCGGACGGTGCGCGAGGTTGCCGCCCTCATAGCTGCGGCCGCTGTTGGTCGGCAGCTCGATATCGTCGATCTCGAAGCCCGACTTGTTATAGCCGGTTTCGAAACGCACGTCGTCGAACATGAAGAATTCGGCTTCGGGGCCGACATAGACGGTATCGCCGATCCCGGTCGAGGCGACATAGGCCTCGGCGCGCTTCGCCGTGGTGCGCGGGTCGCGCGCATAGCCTTCGCCGGTCGAGGGCTCGACGATGTCGCAGAACATCACGAGCATCGGCGTTGCCGAGAAGGGGTCGTCATAGACGGCGTCGAGGTCGGGCTTCAGGATCATGTCCGACTCGTTGATTGCCTTCCAGCCTTCGATCGACGAACCGTCGAACATCAGGCCGTCTTCGAGTTCGTCCTCGCCGAGGACCGAGGCGACCATCGTCAGGTGCTGCCACTTGCCCTTGGGGTCGGTGAAGCGCAGGTCGACCCACTCGATGTCGTTTTCCTTGATCCGCGCGATGATATCCTTGGGCTTCGTAGCCATCGTCTATGCTTCCTTCTTGCGAAATGGTCCGGCGTGCCGGGGTTGTCGGGTTGTCGAAAATGTGGAGAGATTAAAGCGCGTCCTCGTTGCGTTCGCCAGTGCGGATGCGGAGCGCGGTCTCGACCGGGATGACGAAAATCTTGCCGTCGCCGATGCGGCCGGTCTGCGCGGCGGCGGCGATCGCCTCCACGACGCGCTCCGCCATCGAATCCTCGACGATGACCTCGAGCTTCACCTTGGGCAGAAAGTCGACGACATATTCGGCGCCGCGATAGAGTTCGGTGTGACCCTTTTGCCGTCCGAAGCCCTTGGCCTCGGTGACGGTGATTCCGCTGACACCCACTTCGTGCAGCGCTTCCTTCACTTCGTCGAGCTTGAACGGCTTGATGATCGCCTCAATCTTCTTCACGCTTCTCGTCCCCCTTTGGGCTGGTCGCCGCTTTCGCGCGTCAAGCCGGATCAGGCCTGCCTGTCCGGTCTGCCGTCGAGTCGGTGCGGTGTCCCGCCATCTTGCACCAATCAAAAGCCGTGCCAATTGGCGAATCGCGGGGATTTGGTAAGAATTTTGAAACGAAATGACGCCGCTGCCCAAGGCGTGAGCAACGGCTTCATTCGGGTGCTTAAAATTTGGGCAATCAGCGTCCCATCGGCGCCGACGCGTCGGGCAGATTGGCCTTGGTCCAGTTCGACCGGTCGATCACATAGGCGCGCAGCGCCTCGGCATCGGCGGGCGTGAGCACGCGTGCGAAACTGACCATCCCGCGATCCTTCAAGGCGCCGTCGAGCAGCACGGCCTTCCACGCATCGGCGTTGGCGAGCGTGCCGGAGACGCGAAGGTCGGGGGTGAAGCCGTTGCCGATCGCGCTGTCGCCGTGACAGACGATGCAATAGCGTCCGAAGTGCGCCTTGCCCGCGGCGACCTGTGCCGGCGTGCCGAATTGCGGCGGCGGATTCCACGCGAGCGTCGTCGTCGCGGGCGGGGCGGGGAACTGGACAGTGCCGCCGATCTTGAGCACGACGAGGCGCGGGATATTGGGCACCTTGCGCGTCACGCCGCCCGCGACCCCGGCGACGAGCGGGAAGGCGCCGCCCTTGCTCGTCTGGAACGCGACATATTGCACCCCGCCGACACGGAAGGTCGAGGGCGCGCTGACGATCCCCGACTGCATGTCGAGATCGAGCAATTGCCTGCCGGTGTCGGCGGCATAGGCGCGGAAGCGTCCGGTGCTTGTACCCTGGAAGACGAGGTTGCCGGCGGTGGTCATCGTGCCGCCGTTCCACGCGGCGGGATAGTCGACGCCCCACGCGACCTTACCGGTGCGCGGATCGAAGGCGACGAGGCGCCCGGTCGTGGCGGCGACCGCGGCGCGGAATGCCGCCTTGTCGTCGGGCAGTAGCGTCCCGGTCAGCGAGGTGCCGACGTTGAAGCCGACGACCTTACGCCGGTCGAGTTCGTTCATGTCGGCGAGATAACCCTGCGGGATCTGCTGCGCCGGGATATAGACGAGCCCCGTTGCGGGGTTGTAGCTCATCGGGTGCCAATTATGCGCGCCGAGCGCGCCGGGGATCGCGATGAAGGGCTTGCCGGTCTTGTAGAAGCGCGCCTCGGGATTCTCGATCGGGCGGCCGGTCGCCATGTCGTAACCTGTGGCCCAGTTGATCCCGTCGACGAAAGGCTTGGCGTCGATCAGCTTGCCGGTCGTCCGGTCGATGGTGAAGAAGAAGCCGTTCTTCGGCGCGTGGTACAGCACCTTGGTCGGCTTGCCGTTCACCGCCTGCTCGGCGAGGATGATCGGCTGGGTCGCGGTATAGTCCCACGTCTCGGCCGGCGTCTCCTGATAATGCCATTTATACGCGCCGGTCGATGCGTCGAGCGCGACGACCGAGGAGAGGAACCAGTTGTCGCCCTCGCCGTTCGAGCGCGTGCCATGGTTCCACGGGTTGCCGTTGCCGACGCCCAAATAGACCTGGTCGAGATCCTTGTCATAGACGATCGCGTCCCACACGGTGCCGCCGCCGCCCGAGGTCTGCCATTCGCCTTTGTCGGACCAGGTCGCATTGCCCTTGCTCGCGAAGATGTCGTCCGAGGCCGCGCCGTCCTTTTTCTTTTCGGGGTTCGGCGCGGTGTAGAAGCGCCAGCGTTCCTTTCCGGTGTCGGCGTCATAAGCGGTGACATAGCCGCGCACCCCGAATTCGGCGCCGCCGTTGCCGATCAGCACCATATCCTTCACGACGCGCGGGGCGCCGGTGATCGTATAGGGCCTGCGCTTGTCGAAGGTCTGCGTCGACCAGATTTGCTTGCCGGTCTTGCGGTCGAGCGCGATCAGGCGGCCGTCGAGCGTCGCGAAGATGACCTTGTCGCCCCAGACGGCAACGCCGCGGTTGACGACGTCGCAGCAGGCCGAAACGGCGCGCTCGCCGGGAACCTCGGGATCGAATTTCCACAAGGGCTTGCCGGTCGCGGCGTCCCACGCGCTGACCTTCGACCAGGCGTGCGTGACATACATCACGCCGTCGACCACCACGGGCGTCGCTTCCTGCCCGCGCGCATCGTCGAGGTCGGCGAACCAGGCGATGCCGAGTTCGCCCACATTCTTGTCGTTGATGTCGGTCAGCGGGCTGAAGCGTTGCTCGTCATAGCTGTAGCCGATGGCGCCCCAGTCATCGCCGCTGCCGCCGGTCTTGAGCAGGGTCTCGCTGGCTTTTTCGGCCGCATCGAGCGCGCCGCCCGAGAGGCTCTCATTCTTCGATGCGTTGCATGAAGCCAATGCCAGTGCCGCGCAGCCCAGCAGCGCGGCCGTCCAGACCCGTTTCGCCATCTCGCTCTCCCTGTACGCCTATCGTTGACGTTAACGTCAAGACTGCGCCCGCGATGGCGGAATGGCAAGCGGGAAAGTCGCGGGCTGGCGTTACTGCCAGGGCGGCGCGTTCAGGCCCTTGGGGCTGGCGGTGAAGATTTCGCAGCCGGTTTCGGTGATTCCGATGCTGTGCTCGAACTGCGCCGAGAGCGAGCGGTCGCGGGTGACCGCGGTCCAGCCGTCATTGAGCATCTTCACCGCATATTTGCCGGTGTTGATCATCGGTTCGATCGTGAAGAACATGCCGGGCTTGAGCTCGGGGCCGGTGCCGGGGCGGCCGGCGTGGACCACTTCGGGCGCGTCGTGGAACATCTGGCCTAGCCCGTGGCCGCAGAAATCGCGGACGACCGAATAGCGGTGGCGCTCGGCGTGGCTCTGGATCGCATGCGCGACGTCGCCCATGCGGTTGCCGGGCTTCGCCTGTTCGATCCCGAGCATCAGGCAATCATAGGTGACTTCGACGAGGCGCTTCGCCTTGATCGGCACTTCGCCGACCAGATACATGCGGCTCGTGTCGCCGTGCCAGCCGTCGACGATGCTGGTGACGTCGATATTGACGATATCGCCCTCGCGCACCGGCTTGTCGTCGGGAATCCCGTGGCACACAACATGGTTGATGCTGGTGCAGCAGCTGTGCGTGAAGCCGCGATAGCCCAATGTCGCGGGAATGCCACCGCCGTCGAGCATCATCGTGCGGACGAGGTTGTCGATCTCGGCCGTGGTCACCCCGGGCTGGACGAAGGGAACGAGCGCGTCGAGGATCTCGGCCGACAGGCGGCCCGCCTTGCGCATGCCCGCAAAGCCCGCGTCGTCGTGGAGCTTGATCGTGCCGTCGCGAACACGGGCGGGGGCGGCGGTATCGTCGGCGGTTACGGAAACATAGTCGTACATGGAGAGTGATATAGTCGCTGGCCCCCGAAAAAGCGAGGGGCGGCACCATGGCCGCCCCGTCACCCTTATTCTGCGGCCTTCTTCGCCTTATCGGCTTTCGGCTTGCCCCTGCCGGCCTTGGGCGCGGCGGGGGTGATTTCGAAGGCCAAGGGATTGCCGACATGGGCGTCCTCGCCGGTCTTCATCTTCACCTTGACCTCGCCGCCGTGAACCAGCTTGCCGAAGAGCAGTTCCTCGGCGAGCGGCTGCTTGATCTTTTCCTGGATCAGGCGGCCCATCGGACGCGCGCCATAGAGCTTGTCATAGCCCTTGCCGGTCAGCCATTCGCGCGCCGCATCGTCGAGCTGGATATGGACGTTGCGGTCGGCAAGCTGGAGTTCGAGCTCGAGGATGAACTTGTCGACGACGCGCGCGACAACCTCGGGCGGCAGGTAGCCGAACGGCACGATCGCATCGAGGCGGTTGCGGAATTCGGGGGTGAACATGCGCTTCACCGCCTCTTCCTGCACATCCTCGCGCGTCGACTGGCCGAAACCGATCGACTCGCGCGCCATGTCGCTCGCGCCCGCATTGGTCGTCATGATCAGGATGACGTTGCGGAAGTCGACGGTCTTGCCGTGGTGGTCGGTCAGGCGGCCGTTGTCCATCACCTGAAGCAGGATGTTGAACAGGTCGGGATGCGCCTTCTCGATCTCGTCGAGCAGCAACACGCAATGCGGGTTCTGGTCGATCGCATCGGTGAGCAGGCCGCCCTGATCATAACCGACATAGCCCGGCGGCGCGCCGATCAGGCGGCTGACCGAATGGCGCTCCATATATTCGGACATGTCGAAACGCTGGAGCGGGATGCCCATGATCGACGCCAATTGCTTGGCGACCTCGGTCTTGCCGACGCCGGTCGGGCCGCTGAACAGATAGTTGCCGATCGGCTTCTCGGGATCGCGCAGGCCTGCACGGCTCAGCTTGATCGCCGACGAGAGCACCTCGATCGCGGTGTTCTGGCCGAAGACGACGCGCTTCAGATCGGTTTCGAGGCTGGCGAGCGTCGCCTTGTCGTCGGTCGAGACCGACTTGGGCGGGATGCGCGCCATCGTCGCGATCACGGCCTCGATCTCCTTGGCGGTGATCGTCTTCTTGCGCTTCGACGGGGCGACGAGCATCTGCATCGCGCCGACCTCGTCGATCACGTCGATCGCCTTGTCGGGCAATTTCCGGTCGTTGATGTAGCGCGCCGACAGATCGACCGCGGCGTTGATCGCATCCTGCGTGTAACGCACCTGATGATGCGCCTCGAACGCGCTGCGGAGACCGGCGAGGATTTTTTTCGTATCCTCCAATGTCGGCTCGACCACGTCGATCTTCTGGAAGCGGCGCAGCAAAGCGCGATCCTTCTCGAAGTGGTTGCGGAACTCCTTGTAGGTCGTCGAGCCGATGCAGCGGATCACGCCGCCCGATAGCGCGGGCTTCAGGAGGTTCGACGCGTCCATCGCGCCGCCCGACGTGGCGCCGGCGCCGATCACCGTGTGAATCTCGTCGATGAACAGGATCGCGTGCGGCAGCCCTTCGAGCTCGGTCACGACCTGTTTCAGCCGTTCCTCGAAATCACCCCTGTACCGGGTACCCGCGAGCAGCGCGCCCATGTCGAGCGAATAGATGACCGCGGGCAGCAGCACCTCGGGCACGTCGCCCTCGATTATCTTGCGCGCGAGGCCCTCGGCGATCGCGGTCTTGCCGACGCCGGGATCGCCCACATAGAGCGGGTTGTTCTTGCTGCGGCGGCAGAGGATCTGGATCGTGCGGTCGACCTCGGCGCTGCGGCCGATCAGCGGGTCGACCTTGCCGCCCTTCGCTTTCTCGTTGAGGTTGACGGTGAACTGGTCGAGCGCGGTTTCCTTCTTGGACTTGCCTTCGCTCTTGTCCTTCGTCTCTTCCTTTTCCTCGGGCTCGGCCTGCGGCGAGGGCTTGCCGCCCTTGCCGACGCCGTGGCTCAAATAGGAGACCGCGTCGAGGCGCGTCAGATCCTGCTGCTGCAGGAAATAGACGGCGTAGCTTTCGCGTTCGGAGAAGAGCGCGACGAGGACGTTGGCGCCCGTCACCTCATCCTTGCCCGACGACTGGACGTGCAGGATCGCGCGCTGGACGACGCGCTGGAAACCCGACGTCGGCGACGGGTCGCTGTGCCCCTCGACCTTCAGGCTGTCGAGTTCGGTGTCGAGATAATGGACGACCGCCGATTGCAGGTCGTCGAGCGCGACGCCGCACGCGCGCATCACCTCTGCGGCATGGTCGTCGTCGATCAGCGCGTAGAGCAGATGCTCGAGCGTCGCATATTCGTGGTGGCGCTCCGAAGCGGCCTTCAGCGCGTTATGGAGGGTCTTTTCGAGGCTTTCCGAAAAGGACGGCATGGTCATTCATCTCCTTGCGGGGACGACGCCGGGGAGATGGCGGCCCCCTTGGAAACATAACGTGGCGATGCCGCCGCCCCACCGCAAGGGAAAAGCGGTCGGCTTTGTGAAATTACGATGACGGCGGTTGCACTATGGTTAACGGGGCGTTGGGAAATAGGATCGCGCCCGCGCAATTTTGTTCCGAAGTTGTCAAAGTTCACGCTCCCCTCCGGTAAAATGATACCCGCGGCGAAGTTGCGGTGGGGAGAGGCTGCGTTTCGGAAAAGGATGGACCGCGCATGATGGCAGGGAGCTTATGCTGGCGGGATAATGTAGGACAGCGATTTTTTGCCCGCGCTGAACGGCGGTTTTTGGGGTGGAAAGCTGACGTCCCCTACATTCGTCATCCCGGGCTTGACCCGGGACCCGCCTTCCTCCTGCTCAACGTCGAAAAGACAAGGCAGGCCCCGGGTCAAGCCCGGGGTGACGAGGAACATGATGGCGGCCGCTTCCGGTCGCTAGCTGCCATCTTCTGCCGCTCTTTCGACCATATCCATGAAGTCGCGCGCCAGATCGCGCTCGCCCTCATCCTTGAACGCCACATCGAGGTCGGGCGCGACGCCGAGCATGTACATCAGCGCCCATAAAGCGAAGCGGCGGCCGGGATTGGTTTCGAGGCCGAAGTCGACGCGCATGCGTTCGGTGCCCGCGGCGTGCGCCTCGGGGTGGATCGCGCCCAAGTCGGCGGTGCCGAAATAGCGGCGGAGCTGGTCGTCGAAATCCATGCTGTCCTTTTGGCCCTTCAGCGCGGCTTGGCAAGATCGTGCGGTAAAATCGGGCGATCCGAAGACCCGCCCGGTTGTCTTTGGCCAAACGCCCCGATAGGGCGGCCATCGTGAAGACCAGCATCGACATCGGGACCGACACGACGGGGCAGGGCGTGCGTATCGACGTGCAGGAACTGCTCGCGACGCGGCTGCTCGTGCAGGGCAATTCGGGGTCGGGCAAGTCGCACCTTTTGCGCCGCATCCTCGAGGAAAGCGCCGAGCTGGTGCAGCAGATCGTGATCGATCCCGAGGGTGATTTCGTTACCCTCGCCGATGCTTACAGCCATGTCGTGATCAACGGCGGCGACTATAACGAGCGCGAGATCGCGGCGATGGGGGCGCGCATTCGCGAGCATCGCGCGTCGATCATTCTCAGTCTCGAATCGCTCGACATCGAGGCACAGATGACCTGCGCCGCGGCGTTCCTGAACGCGCTGTTCGATGCGCCGCGCGAGCATTGGTTTCCCGCGCTGGTGGTCGTCGACGAGGCGCAGATGTTCGCGCCGAGCGTCGCGGGCGACGTCGCCGACAATGTCCGCCGCGCGAGCCTTGGCGCGATGACCAACCTGATGTGCCGCGGGCGCAAGCGCGGTCTGGCGGGCGCGATCGCGACCCAGCGGCTGGCCAAGCTCGCCAAGAATGTCGCCGCCGAGGCGAGCAATTTCCTGATGGGGCGCACCTTCCTCGATATCGACATGGCGCGCGCCGCCGACCTGCTCGGGATGGAGCGGCGGCAGGCGGAGACGATCCGCGACCTCGAACGCGGTCATTTCCTCGGGCTCGGCCCCGCCATTTCGCGGCGGCCGGTCGCGGTGCGCATCGGCTCGACGCAGACCTCGACGCGGCTCGGCACGCACGGCCTGATGCCGCTTCCGCAAGCGGGCGGCGAGGATATGCGCTCGATGCTGTTCACCGAGATGGAGGCGCCCGCGGCCCCGCGCGTCTTTGCGCCCGAGCCCGAGCCGGTCGCCGCGAGCGAGGTGCTGGAACGCATCGCGGCGAGTGAGGGGCTTCACGAGGATGCCGATGCGCCGCCGGTGCTCGATATCCTCGAAGCCGTCGAGGAAGCCGAACAGAGCGATGCGGTGGTGATCGACACGCTGCAAGAGATGCTGGCGGATCCCGATTGCGCCTTTCAGCCCGAATCCTTCCTCTATCAGGATTTTTCGGTGCGCTGCCGGATGCAGAAATTGAAGAAGGTGCCGCTCGACCTCGCCGCCTTTCGCCGCCGCTTCGCGCTCGCCAAAGGGGGCGTGTTCGACCCCGCCGAGCCGCGCTGGCGCGAGATGCTCGCCGTCGCCGACCGGCTGCCGCACGACATGTTTGCGCCCTTCCTGCAGATCGCGCGCGCCGCGATGGACGGCGAACCCTGCCCCGACGACGATATCCTCGGCCGCGCCTATGGCAGCCGCTCGCCGGGGCGCATCCGGCGCCTCGTCGACTATATGGAAAAGCAGGGCGTGATCGTCGTGCGCGCCGATTTCGGCGGACGGCGCTCGATCGGCATCCCCGAACTCGGGCTCAGCACCGAGGCCGAATAGCCTCATCCCGTCGCGATTTCGCCGCGACCCGGCATGTTAATTCGGAATTAGCCATCTAAAATCTTGGGATTGCGCGCGCGCGGGCGCAATCCTTGCCGCAGGTTCGCGCCTAAAACAGCGGATGCCAGCTCTCCTTGGTGGGTGGATCGTCCCGACCCAAACCATAACCAACAGGAGAGACTGCCATGCCTCGTCACGGCGTATATCCGCGCGACATCGTTCCGCCGCGCTCCAAATATTCCGACGCCGGCCGCTTTGGCCGCATGTTCGGCGAACTTCCGCCCTTTGCCGCCGACACCCCCGATGTCCGCGCCGCGCTGATCGAGATCGGCAAGGCCGGGGGCATCATGGATGCCAAGGACAAGCTGAACAAGACGCCAGCCGAACTGATCACCGATCCGTCGCTGTCGGCGAAGAACAGCGACAACCCCACGCTGACCGCGGGCTTCACCTTCCTCGGCCAGTTCCTCGATCATGACATGACCTTCGACCCGACCTCGAGCCTCGAGCGGCAGGTCGATCCCGAACAGATCGCCAATTTCCGTACCCCCAGCTTCGGGCTCGATAATGTCTATGGCGCGGGGCCGGGCGGCAGCCCGCATCTCTATGACACGCAGGGCGGCAAGGGCGGCAAGTTCCTGCTCGAACCCACCGGGACCGCGGACAAGTTCGACCTGCCGCGCAACAGCCAGAATGTCGCGCTGATCGCCGACCCGCGCGACGATGAAAATCTGATCATCGGACAGCTTCAGGTCGCCTTCCTGAAGTTTCACAATCGGGTCGTCGACTATGTGAAGACCAAGATCAAGCTGACCGTTTCGGACGAGATTTTCGCCGAGGCGCAGCGGATCGTGCGCTGGCACTATCAATGGATGATCGTCCATGAATTCCTGCGCAAGACGTGCGGCGATGCGGTGGTCGACGATGTGCTGACGAACGGCCGCAAATTTTACCGCTGGAACAATGAGCCCTATATTCCGGTCGAATTTTCGGTCGCCGCCTATCGGTTCGGGCACAGCCAGGTGCGGCCGTCGTATCGCGCGAATTTCACCGGCGAGGGCGGGAATCCCTTCTTTGCGATGATCTTCACCCCGACGCCGTCGGATCCGAACGACCCCGACGATCTGTCGGGTGGCTGCCGCGCGCCGCGGCGCTTCATCGACTGGCCGACCTTCTTCGATTTCAGCGACGGCAATGTGAAGCCGAACAAGAAGATCGACACGACGCTGTCGACCTCGCTGTTCCGCCTGCCGGGCTCGGTCGTGCCGAACCCCGATCCGAAGACGAACCCGGCGTCGCTCGCGCAGCGCAACCTGCTCCGCCACCTGACCTTCTCGCTGCCGTCGGGGCAGCGGGTGGCGCGCGCGATGAAGCTTCCCGAATTGTCGAAGGGCGATTTGTCCGATCTCAAGCCGCACGGTTTCGACGACCGCACGCCGCTCTGGTTCTATATATTGCGCGAGGCGCAGGTGACCGAGAATGGCGAGCGGCTGGGCCCCGTCGGCGCGCGGATCGTGACCGAGGTGTTCCTCGGCCTGCTACAGGGCGACAAGGGTTCCTATCTGTCGCAGGACCCCGAATGGCAGCCCTTCCTGCCGACCGTCGACGCGTCGAAGAAGGGCGACGACTTCACGATGATCGACCTGCTTCGCTACGCCGAGGTCGCGTAAGGGGCGATGTCGCCGGCGTTCCTTGCGGGCGCCGGCGATTTCCCGCTCAATTTTTCCGGAACAATGCCTCGGCGGCGGCCTTCTGGCTCGTCGCGGCGGCGCGGTGCGCCCTGATCCGCGCGATCTCGCCTTCGAGCGCGGCGATGCGGTCGTCGAGTTCGTCGACCGACAGCGGATCGAGCGGCTGTCTGGTCAGCGCGGTCAACACATCGTCGCGGCGGCGGGGAAGGTCGTCATCGTCCATGGCGCATCCTCCTGGTCCCTAAGGTCTTTATGGGCGCGCGACTGTTGACCCGTGTCGCCGCACTGTCAATAAGGCGGGGCAGGGGTTAGGGGTGACGGGACCAGTGGGGGGATTTTCTGAAGTGACCAGCTTGCCATCGAGCATGACCGCCATCGCGATTCGCGGGCCGGGCGGGCCCGAAGTCTTGCAGCCGGAGACGCGGCCGGTGCCGCAACCGGGGCCGGACGAGGTGCTGATCCGCGTCGCCGCGGCGGGGGTGAACCGTCCCGACGTGCTGCAGCGCATGGGCTTTTATCCGCCGCCGCCGGGCGCGTCGGACCTGCCGGGGCTGGAGATTGCGGGAGTCGTCGCAGCGGTCGGACCGGGCGGCGATCCCGAGCTTCTCGGGCAATCGGTGTGCGCGCTCGTCGCGGGCGGCGGTTATGCCGAATATTGCACCGCGCCGGTCGGCAGCTGCCTGCCGGTTCCGAAGGGTTTTTCGATGGCCGAGGCCGCGGCGCTGCCCGAGACCATCTTCACCGTATGGCATAATCTCTTTGAGCGCGCTTATGTGCGCGATGGCGAGACGGTGTTGATCCACGGCGGCACCAGCGGCATCGGCACGACCGCGATCGGCCTCTGCAAATTGTTCGACATCAAGGTCATCGTGACGTGCGGCAGCGCCGACAAATGCGCCGCCGCGACCGCGCTCGGCGCCGATCTCGCGGTCGATTATTCGAGCGAGGATTATGTCGAGGCGGTCAACGCGTTCACCGGCGGCCGCGGCGTCGAGGTCGTGCTCGACATGGTCGGCGGCGATTATGTGCCGCGCAATCTCGAATGCCTTGCCGACGACGGCCGCCATGTGACGATCGCCTTCCAGCGCGGCGCGAAGGTCGAGATCGACATATCGCAGGTCATGCGCCGCCGGCTGACGATGACGGGATCGACGCTGCGCGCACGCAGCGCCGAGTTCAAGGCGCTGCTCGCCGACGAGATTCACCGCACGCTCTGGCCGCGGCTCGCCGAGGGCGCGTGGAAGCCCGCGATGGATCAGAGCTTCGCGCTGACCGAGGCCGCCGCGGCGCATGAGCGGATGCAGGCGGGCGCGCATGTGGGGAAGATCGTGCTCGTCGTGGGATGAGCCGAGGGAACGACCCGCACTTTTCGGCGGTTAGGAAACGGGGGCCAATCAAGAGGATGATCTTTCAGAATGAATATGCGTAACCTGCTGTTTCCCGTTACAAGCCTTGCTCTTGCTCTCGCTGCCTGTTCGCAGCCATCCCAGACCGAAACGGCGCCGACCGGATCCGCCGACGATGCCAAGGCGGCCGAAGCGCCTCCGCCTCCGATCAAACCGACCGACGTTCCGACGCGCGGCGGCGACGGCTCGCCGATCGAGCTCGCCGTGCTGACCGAGGCCGACGTCAGCGGCGCCAAGCTGAAGGGCGAACTCGCGTGCAGCTTCGCCGACGCCGACGAGGAGGGCGCGCAGCCGATCCTGCTCGCGCAGGGCGATGTCGCGTCCGAGGAGCCGTCGCGCGGCATCGTCAAGGTCGGCGACTCGATCGAGACGGTCTCCGCCAACGGCGGTTTCGACGCGATGGCAAAGGGCACGAAATTCTATGCCAAGGGGCTGGAGCTTCGCGTCGCGCTGACTGGCCCCGCGCAGGGCGAGGGCGAATCGCCGCCGCGCCCCGCGACGCTGACCGCCGACCGCGCCGACGGCGCGCGGCGCGTCTTCGCCGGGCTCTGGCAGTGCGGCCCGTAGGAGCGCCGCGGCCCGGGGCGCCGACGCGATAGCGATCAGGCGGCCACGCTTTCGTCCATTCCCACGATCATCCGGTCCACCAGCGCGTCGACGGCGCCTTCGGCGGCGGCGATCGATCGGGCGAGGCGTGCGTCGGCGAACTCGTCATATTCGATCGCGATCGAGTCGGTGTCGCGAAGCCCGATATAGGCGAGGGGGGCTTTCAGACCGGCCTCGACGAAATTGATGTCCGCCTGACGCCCGCCGGCGTCATAGCCGTAATCGCCGCGCGCGCCGAGGACGACCAGCCGTTTTCCCGAAGGCAGCATCGGCCAATAGGGTTCGCCTGCGCGTTTCCGGTCGAAACCGAAGGTGACGCCGACGCGCACGATATTATCGACCCAGGCCTTCAGCGGCGCCGGCATGCCGAAATTATACATCGGCGCCCCGATGACGACGAGATCGGCCGCGATCAATTCGGCGATCAGCCGATCGCTTTCGGCCAGCCGGGCGCGCTGTTCGTCGCTGCGCTTTTCGGGTGGGGAGAAGGCGGCGGCGATCCATTCGGCGTCGACATGCGACGGCGGGGCAAGGCCGACGTCGCGGTAGGCGATCCGGTCCTGCGGTCGCGCGTGCGCCCATCGGCGCACGAACCGCTCGCTCAAACGCCGGCTGTGCGAGCCGTGCCGGTCCTGACCTGACAGGCCCGGCCGGGCGCTGGAATCGATGTGGAGGATGCGGAATGTCGACGCTTCGGGGAGGGTCATGAGATAATCCAGTTCATTTGTTTTGGTGACTGGATGACGATACCTCGCTACAAACCGTCCGGTCGAACGCGAATATCTCAGCCAATGGATCAATTTTCCTCATCCATAATGCGAAGCCGGAAACTTCCGCCGCTTGGCGCCTTGCGCGCATTCGAGGCGGCGGCGCGCCATCTCAGTTTTCGAAAGGCCGCGGACGAGCTTGGGGTGACGCCGACCGCGATCAGCCACCAGATCCGGCTGCTGGAGGATATATTGGGCCTCGCGCTGTTCATTCGTCAGGTGCGGCAGGTCGCGCTGACCGAAGCGGGCGAGCGGCTTTATCCGACATTGCGCGACGGCTTCGATATGTTCGACCGGGCGCTTGCCGATCTTGCGCCGGCCCCGCGTCGCACGGCGGTGACATTGACCGCGACGATACAATTTACCGCGCGCAAGCTTCTGCCCGCGCTCGGCGCGTTTCGCGACCGCTTTCCCGAATTCGATCTGCGGCTGCATTCCTCTGATGAGCCTGTCGATCTGACCGCGGGGCAGGCCGATGTCGCCGTTCGTTATGGCCGGGCCCCTTTCGACGGGCTGGTCGGCCAACCGCTTTTTTCGGAACGCTTCGGATTGCTTTGCAGCCCGAAGCTGGGCCTGTCCGCGCCGCAAGACCTTTTGCGCGCCACCTTGTTGCATGTCGAATGGCGCCGGCCCGCGAACGCACCCGATTGGCGGCGATGGGCGGGGCTTGCCGGGATGGAAGGCCTGGCGGTCGACGAAGGGCCGCGTTTCAATTCGGACGATCATGCCTTGCAGGCCGCGGTCGCAGGGCATGGCGTCGCGATCGGCAGCCTGATCCTTGCGCGGCCCGAAATCGACGCGGGGCTGCTGGTCCACCCCTTTGGCCCTGTCATCGAGGGGGACAGCTATCATATGCTCGCGACGCCGGCGAATATGGCCTGTGCCGATGTGCGGGCGGTCTGCGCCTGGCTCGTCGAAAATGTCGCGGAGTTCGTCGCCGACGACCAACCCTTGCCCGCAGCCTAAAACAGGTCTACATCGACCGCCGAATGGCCGCCCCGCGAGGGGCGGCCCTTATTATTTCCGCTTGGAGACTTTATCGTCATGGCCAATGCCAATCCGACCCCGCTGATGCCGCACGCGACCGCCGCCTGGCTGGTCGACAACACCGGGCTCACCTTCGGCCAGATCGCCGAATATTGCGGGATTCACATCCTCGAAGTGCAGGCGATCGCCGACGAGACCGCCGCGACCAAATATACCGGCCGCGACCCCGTCCGCGCGCACGAACTGGCGATGGAAGAGATCGAAAAGGGTCAGAAGGACCCGAATTACAAGCTCAAGATGAGCGTGCAGGCGCAGGACACGATTCGCCGCACCCGCGGCCCGCGCTACACGCCGGTCAGCAAGCGTCAGGACAAGCCCGACGGCATCGCGTGGATCCTGAAGAACCATCCCGAAGTATCGGACGGCGCGATCGGCAAGCTGATCGGCACCACGCGCAACACGATCGGCGCGATCCGCGACCGCAGCCACTGGAACAGCGCGAACATCGTGCCCAAGGATCCGGTGACGCTCGGCCTCTGCTCGCAGCGCGAACTCGACGCGCTGGTTGCCAAGGCGGCGAAGAAGGCGGGGATCAAGGCGCCCGAGGACAGCCGCTTCGAGGGCGACCGCGAAGCGCTGCTCGAAGAGCTGCGCGCCGAACGCACCGCGGCCGCCGAAGCGCGCGCCGCCGAGGAAGCCGAAACCGACGGCGAAGCCTGAGGCATGGCGGGGACGGACGAGGACAATATTCCGGCGGCCAGCGGCTCGCCGGACGCCTCGTTGACCCAGGACGACAGCTTTACCGCGACGAGCCATGCCGGTCTCACCTATCCGTGGGGCGAGGCGGCGCCAGGCGGGGGCGAGACGATCCGCATCGCCGATGGCATCAGCTGGGCGCGCATACCGATGCCGGGGTCGCTCGGCCATATCAACAGCTGGCTTTTGGACGATGGCGACGGGGTTGCCGTCGTCGATACCGGCATCTGCCTGACGATGTGCTCCGACGCGTGGAAGGCGCTCTACGCGGGGGCGCTGAAGGACAAGCGCATCACGCGCGTCATCGGCACGCATCTTCACCCCGACCACATCGGCCTCGCCGGCTGGATCGCGAAGAAACAGGATGTGAAGCTGTGGATGACGCGCGGCGAGATGCTGACCGCGCGCGCGATCGTCGCGGATTCCTCCGACACCGCGCCCGACGAAGTGCTGACGCAGTCGCGCGCCGCGGGCTGGGACGAGGATGCGATCGAGGCGCAGCGGTCGCGCGGCTGGAACATGTTCCAGCGCATGATTTTCACGCTGCCGCGTTCCTATGTGCGGATCGCGGATGGTGAGACGCTCGACATGGGCGCGCACCGGTGGCGGGTCGTCACCGGTTCAGGGCACAGCCCCGAACATGCGTGCCTGTGGAACGAGCGCGAGGGCGTGCTGGTGTCGGGCGATCAGGTGCTGCCGCGGATCAGCTCGAACGTTTCGGTCAACATCACTGAACCCGATGCCGACCCCTTGGGTGAGTGGCTGGCGTCGATCGACAAATTGCTCGCCACCGTGCCGGCCGACGTCACCGTTTGCCCCGCGCATGGCGAGCCGTTCAGGGGGCTGCACGTTCGCCTGATGGCGCTGCGCGACGAGCATCGCATGCGGCTCTACAATCTCGCCGAAGCCGCGGCAAAGGCGCCGATGCGCGCGGTCGACAGCTTTCCCTTGCTCTTCAACCGCCCGATCGGCGAGCATAATCAGGGGCTCGCGACCGGCGAGGCGCTCGCGCACCTCAAGCGGCTCGAGGTCGAAGGGCGCGTGAAGCGCGAAACCCGCGACGGGGTGTGGTGGTACCACGGAGTGGCGTGAGGCCGCTGCGCTCCCTTTATCGCGGCCTTTGCATGATCCAGCTGAACGCCATCGCGTTGAAGATCGTATAGAGGCCATAGAGCATCAGCGCGGCGAACCAGTTCCGCGTCGCGATCGCCATCGCGCCGACGAGCAGCAGGAATTCGAAGACGTAGGTGATGTTCGGCCCGACCTTGTCCGCAAGCGGCTTCACCATCTGCTGGATCAGCGGATCGTCGCTTTCCATGAAGGCGCGGTGCATCGCGAAATTGCCGATGCCGGCGCAAAAAATGGCGATCATGGTAATCAGCATAGGTTTGCAGATGGGGCAGCCGGGGTGGAAATACCAGAAACTTTCGGGTTATAGGGGCGCTTCGTCCGCGCGCCGGCCCCGCGCGAACGATCGAACGAACCCGGCTTTCGCCCCCGTAAGAAGGACGTCTTCGGTGACCGCTCTCCCCCGCCTGGCCGCGCTTTGCCTGCCTTTCGCGTTCGCCGCCGCGCCAGCGCACGCCTCGCAGGAACCGGTCGACTTGCAGCAGCCCGACCCGCTGCTCGTCAATCCGCTGCTCGTCGACCCGGTGGTTGCGGCTCCGCTCCCGGTCGTGCTCGTGCCGCCCGATCCGCCGCTGCCCGATGCGCTGCGCGCGATGATCGACGCCGCCTTTGCGAGCGGCAACAATGACGATGTCGAAGCGGTGGCAAAGTTCGCCCGGCAGACGCATCCGGCCAATATCGGCGAAATCGATGCGCTCCTCGCCTATTATCGCAGCGGGCACCCGCCCGAGGTTCCGTTCGATCCGGTGCGCAACATGCTCGCCGCGGCGATGGCGAGCGGCAAGGATGCCGATGTTGAGGCGGTGGCGAAGCTGGCCAAGGCCACCACGCCGGAGGACGCCGCCGAAATCGAGGAACAGGTCGTCGCCTATCGCGCCGAACGGCAGCGTTTGAAGGACGAAGCGGCGGCGGCCGCGCGCGCGAAACTGGCGGCGGCGAAATTCTGGGAGAATTGGAAGGGCGAGGGACAGATCGGCGCGTCGCACAGCAGCGGCAATACGAGCTCCGCCGGCCTCAGCGCCGGCCTTTCGCTCGCGCGCAAGGGGATCGACTGGACCCACAAGCTGCGCGCGCAGGCCGATTATCAGCGCACGAACGGCAAGACGTCGGTCGAACGCTATCTGGCCGAGCTGGAACCGCAGTACCGGATCGACGATCGCACCTTCGCCTTTGGCCTCACCCGCTGGGAACATGACCGGATCCTCGGTTATGATACGCGCTGGAATCTGTCGGGCGGGCTTGGTTACAAGGTGGTCGATAACAAGAAGATGACGCTGAGCCTGAAGGGCGGACCGGCGTTCCGTCAGACCGACTTCATCGACGGCAGCAACGACACCGAACTGACCGCGCTCGCGGGGCTCGATTTCGGCTGGCAATTGTCGCCGACGCTGCGGTTGACGCAGGTCGCATCGACGATCATCGGCGAATCGAACGGCTCGACCAGCTCGCAGACCGCGCTCAACGCCAAGCTGACCGGCGCGCTGTCGGCGCGCATCGCCTATTCGGCGCAGATCGACACCAACCCCCCGCCGGGGATCGAGAGCGTCGACACGCAGACGCGCTTCACTTTGGTCTACGGCTTTTAGTCGATGGCATTGGCACCGCCGATCTGCTCGCCGGCGGCGAGCAGGCCGACGCCCGGAACATGGTTGAACTCGATGCGAATGCCGTCGGGGTCCTCGAACAGCACCGAATAATAGCCGGGCGCCCACGGCTCCTCCTGCGGCGCATGGACGATATGGATATCGTCGCGGTGCGCGAGGAAGGCATGAACCCGGTCGACCGCGGCGCGGTCGCGCATCCGGAAGCAGGCATGATGCAGCCCCGGTGCGCCCTGGTCGAAGCGCTTGCCGGCATTTTCGGGACTGCCGGTGCGGATACCGATCGCGGTGCGCCCGCCGACGCCGTAAAGCATATGCTCGCTGTCGAGCACGAGCTTCAATTCGAGATAGGCGATCATATCGCGCCAGAAAGCGGTCGAGCGTTCGAAATCGCCCGCGGTCAGGATGACGTGCGCGACGCCGTTGAGGTCGCTCATTTTATTGCTGCGAGGACATAGAGGAATTCGACGAAGCCCATCGTCGCGTCGACCAGCCCTGCGACCTTGGGATTGGTCGAATCGATCAGATAATATTCGTCGGGGGCGTGCGCGCCCGACCCGTGGCCGATGCCGAAATGGGCGGCGGGGATCGACACCGGCGGCGCGGTGAAGGTCGCGCCGGGCCAACTCCCCGCCATCCGCGGGTTGAGGCTCGTCGCGACGCCGAGCTTCTTGTAGGTCGCGAGTTCCGAACGGACGAGGCGGCTGTCCTCGGCGACCTCGGTCGGGTCGTAGCCGCCCGAAACATTGACCTCGACGTCGGTGAAGCCATGCTTGTCGAGATGCGCGCGGAGCTTCTTTTCGGCCTCGGCGCGCGTCTGGTTGGGGACGAGGCGGAGGTCGAGCTTGGCGACCGCGCGGCCGGGCAGGATCGTCTTGCCGCCGGGGCCGGTGTAACCCGCGACGAGCCCCTCGATATTGACCGTCGGCTCCTGCGCGAGGCGGATCAGCGCGTCGTCATAGGAAAGATTGTCGATCCAGTGGGTGATGCCGAGCGCCTGTTTCTGCTGCGCTTCGTCGCCCGCCTTCGCGGCTTCGCGAATCAATGTCTTTTCGCGTTCGGTCAAGGGACGGACATTTTCGTACCAGCCCTCGATCGCGGGCTTGTTGCCATCGGGGGTGACGAGCGTCTGGAGCGCCTGCACCAGCCGCCACGCGGGCGAATCGACCATCGCTTTGAGGCTCGAATGCACGTCGCCCTTGGGTCCGCGGCCCCATTTCTCGCCGCTCGCAACGAGTTCGAGTTCGATGATGCCTTTCGACCCGAGGTTGACGGTGACGTTGCCGGTCTTGCCCTGTGAGGCGAAGGGAATGAAAATGCCCTCGCACTTCTTCAATGCGGCGAGGATGTTGGGCTTGGTCGCGATCTGGCGGAAGTGCGGCGATCCGATCTCCTCCTCGCCCTCGCACACGAGCACGATGTTCACCGGCAGCTTGCGCCCCGCCGCGCGGATCGCGTGGAGCGCGGCGAGGAAGCTCGCCTCGGGGCCTTTCTGGTTCACCGCGCCGCGGCCCATCATCGCCTGTCCGAAACCGGGGCGCTCGACCATCTTGCCTTCGAGCGGCGGCGACGACCATTCGGCCGGGTCGAACTGCTTGACGTCGTACATGAAATAGATGCCGAGCGTGCGCGGGGCGCCGACGTCGATCGTCCCGAAGACGCCCGGATGGCCGTCGGTCGGCACGATCTCGACATTGGTGAAGCCCGCATCCTTCGCGAGTTCGGCCATATAGGCCGCGCCCTCGGTCATATTGCGGTCCTCGGCGGCGATCGAGGGGAGCGCGATCCAGTCGCGGATGCGCTTGATCGACGCCCCCTTGCCCGCCTCGGCCGCCTTGCGGATATCCGCCATGCTACCCGACTGCGCCCAGAGCGGGATCGGCTGCATGAAGGCGGCGCCCGCGCCGAGCATCGCGGTGCCGCGAATCATGTCGCGGCGGTTCAGCTTGTCGACGTTACGGAAATCCATGCTGCGTCCCCTGGCTGTTTATGTGGCGCAGGAGTGTTCTTCAAATTGAAGGGGATGGCAAGGACGCACCAGCGAGACCCCGGCTTTCGCCGGGGTGACGGAATAGGGAGGGAGGAGGCCTTACGCCTTCTCCAGCAACCCCTCGTCCGCGATCCGCTTCTGCCACAGCTTCGGTGCGTTGACGTGGACGTTCTGGCCTTCGCTGTCGACCGCGACGGTGACGGGGAAGTCGCTCACTTCGAACTCGTAGATCGCTTCCATGCCAAGGTCGGCGAAGCCGACGACCTTGCTGCCCTTGATCGCGCGCGCGACGAGATAGGCCGCGCCGCCGACCGCCATCAGATAGGCGCTCTTGTGCTTGGCGATCGATTGCGTCGCGGCGGGGCCGCGTTCGGCCTTGCCGACGCAGGCGAGCAGGCCTTGGCCCAGCATCATGTCCATGAACTTGTCCATGCGCGTCGCGGTCGTCGGACCCGCGGGGCCGACGATTTCCTCGCCGACCGGGTCGACCGGGCCGACATAATAGATCACGCGGCCCTTGAACTCGACGGGCAGCTCTTCACCCTTCGCCAGCATGTCGGCGATGCGCTTGTGCGCGGCGTCGCGGCCCGTGAGCATCTTGCCGTTGAGGAGGATACGGTCACCCTGTTTCCAGCTTGCAACGACCTCGGGAGTCAGATTGTCGAGGTCGACGCGGATCGCCGCCTTGTCGGGCGCCCAGTCGATCTGCGGATAGTCGGCGAGCACGGGCGGTTCGAGGAAGGCCGGACCGCTGCCGTCGAGCGTCACGTGAGCATGTCTTGTTGCAGCGCAGTTCGGGATCATCGCGACGGGCTTCGACGCCGCGTGCGTCGGCCAGTCGGCGATCTTGATGTCGAGCACGGTCGCGAGCCCGCCGAGCCCCTGCGCGCCAATGCCGAGCGCATTGACCTTTTCATACAGCTCGATGCGCAATTCTTCGGTCGGATTGCTCGGGCCGCGCGCGAGCAGCTCGGTCATGTCGATCGGGTCCATCAGCGACTGTTTGGCAAGCAGCATCGCCTTTTCGGCGGTGCCGCCGATGCCGATGCCGAGCATGCCCGGCGGGCACCAGCCGGCACCCATCTGCGGCACCATTTCGAGCACCCAGTCGACGATCGAGTCCGACGGGTTCATCATCTTGAACTTCGACTTGTTCTCGCTGCCGCCGCCCTTCGCGGCGACGTCGATATGGACCTTCGCGCCGGGGACCATCTCGACGTTGAGAACCGAGGGCGTGTTGTCCTTGGTGTTGACGCGGCTGAACGCGGGATCGGCGAGGATCGAGGCGCGGAGCTTGTTTTCGGGGTGGAGATAGGCTTTTCGCACCCCCTCGTCGACGACCTGCTGTAGACTGCGCGGGCTATCGAGGCGGCAGTCCATGCCCCATTTGATGAAGACGGTGACGATGCCGGTGTCCTGACAGATCGGGCGGTGCCCCTCGGCGCACATGCGGCTGTTCGACAGGATTTGCGCCATCGCGTCCTTTGCGGCGGGCGAGACTTCGCGTTCATAGGCGGCGCCGAGCGCACGGATATAGTCCATCGGATGGAAATAGCTGATGTACTGGAGCGCGTCGGCGATCGTTTCGATGAGGTCGTCTTCGCGAATGATCACGGTGTTCATGTGCAGCCTTTCGCCCTTTTTTCGGGATTCGCCGCCTCCCTAGACCTGCATCGCGGGAGTGGAAAGGGGGTCAGGTGCGGCGGCGGCCAAAGACGCGGCGGGCGGGCGGGACGGCGTCCGGCATAGCGGGCGCGGGCGCCGTGTCGCTCCAGCCGACCAAGGGGCGTTTGCGCGCCAAGGCCTGCCAACTGCCTGCCGCGGCGAGCGCGAGAAGCAGCAGCCAGCCGCCCGCGGCCGAGGGAATCAGCGCCCAGGCGAAGGCCGCGGGGGTGACGATCGCCATCGCGGTCGGGATCGCGGCGAGGATCGCGAGCGTGCCGAACAAGGCCCACCAGCGCCCGAGCTGCGTCGCGGCGCCGCCGATCACGACGTTAGTCGCGGCGAGCAGCAGGAACTTCGCTGAGACGGGGTAGGGAAGGCTCGCCATCGCGGGCGAATATTCGCCGAGCGTGAAGGCGGCCTGGATGTCGAAGAGCAGCCAATTCTCCCATGCGTCGCACAGCGCCGCGGCGACGGGAAGCACGGCGGCGGCGAGCAGCGCGCGATGCCGGAGCTCACGCCACAAGGCGATGCAGCCGCTGACGAGAAAGCCCGCGTAGAGTAGCATATAGAGATAGTCGCTCTCGTTGCCGGCGCGCATCGCGGCGAGCCGCGTCACCTGCTGCGGGTCGGTGAAGAAGCCGAAGATCGCCTCGAGGTCGGCCTGGCTGCCCGCGAATTCGAACGCGAGCACCGGCGCGCCATAGCCCGGCGCGATGTCATGCCCCGTTTGCGGAAAAACCTGCGTGAGATAGAGGCCGAAGAGCAGGGTTGCGATCCCGAACGCCAGCGCCCAGACCCACGTGCGCGATGGCGCGGGCGGGCGCGTGTGCTGCGCCTCGATCCAATGCTGAAGCCCCCCGAACATGCTCTAGTCGTCCGGTGGAGCGCGGCGGCTCACCTTATTGGCACTCGGCGCATTTGCCGCGCACTTCGATCACCGGCCGCTCGGCGGCGAAGCCGGTGGCGTTCGCGGCGGCGCGGACGCCGGTCGATAGCTTGTCGTCGTCGACATGCACCGCGGTGCCGCAGCTGTCGCAGATCAGGAAGATGCAGTCGTGGAGGCAGCCCGGGTGGCTGTTCGCGACAAAGGCGTTGGCGCTCTCGACCCTGCGGACGAGGTTGTTCGCGACGAACAGGTCGAGGATGCGATAGACGCTGTTCGGCGCGACGCGCTTGCCGCGCTTCTGCGACACGATGTCGGCGATTTCATAGGCGCTCGCCGGCTTGCCGATTTCGGCGACCGCGTCAAAAATCTCGGCGCGCATATCGGTCCAGGCTTCGCCCGCGCCCTCGAGCGCGGTCTGCGCCGCCTTGGCGAGCGAGGCGCCGCTGGCCTCGACGTGCGGATGATCATGCTTGCCCATTGGCGTTTCCTCATGCGCGGATAATTCCGCGCTAACTACGCTTCCAATGTAGGCTCTTTAGGGGACGCCCGCAAGCCGCGGACCGGTCCGTTTCGGCGGACGCGTCAGTGCCGCGCGCGACGGTTGAGATCGTGGCCCAGCGCGACGACCGCCACCCCGATCATCGTCGCGATCACTTCGCTGCCGTCGTGCGGCCGCGACAGCGCGCCCGCCATCATGCCGAGCCCGAAGCTGCCGACCGCGAAGGGCATCATATAGCCGTGACTGAGCACGCCCGAGACGAGGGTGATGAGCGCGAAGCCGATCGCGATGATCAAACCGATCTCGTGGAACAGATGATTGTCGAGAAACACCCCGCCGACCGAGGCGATCGAGGCGAAGAAAATCGTCGTCGCAAGGCAGTGAACGAGGCAGAGCCCCGACAGCCCCATGGCAAGCTGGTCGCCACTCAAGGAGGTCAGCGGGCGCGAATCGCGCGCAGCCCGAACCAGCGCGGCCCCCCGTCTCAACAAAGAGGCAGGGCGCGTCAGGACAGGGGCAGGGCTGGCGACATAGGTCACCCGATTCTCCGTTGAAGCAATTGCGAGAGTTGATATGGCATAACATGACAGAGGTTACAATGTCTCATTGTGGGCGCGGCAAGAATTTCCCTCCCCATCGATGGGGGAGGCAGCGAGACTTACGAACTTGTTCGTTAGTCGCAGCGGTAGGGGTGCGTTCTCGCCCTGCAGCGGCAGTGGTGGGACGCGTCCCACCCCCATCCAACTACGCCTAGCGCCAAAGGCGCAAGGCTTCGTATCCTTCCCCCATCAAGGGGGAAGGTGTTTATGCCCCCTCTTCCGCCCTCAGCGCCTTCCGGTCGAGCTTGCCGATCATCGTCTTGGGCAGGTTCAGCCGCACGTCCACCGCGTTCACCCGCTCATGCTTGCCGAGCTGGGGGTTGAGCCAGGCGGCGAGCGCCTCGCCGCTGACGTTGAAACCCTCCTCGAGCGTCACGAAGGCTTTGGGCGCCTCGCCGCGATAGGCGTCGGGAACGCCGAGCACGATCGCTTCCTTGACCGCGGGATGTTCATAGAGATGCGCCTCGATCACGCTCGGATAGACTTTGAATCCGCCCACCGCGATCATGTCCTTCAGCCGGTCGACGATGCGGATATAGCCGCCCTCTTCAACCACCGCGACATCGCCGGTGCGCAGCCAGCCGTCGTCGGTGAAGCTGTCCTTGTCGGCGTCGGGGCGGTTCCAGTAACCCTGCATGATCTGAGGCCCCTTCACCGCAAGCTCGCCGGGTTCGCCGTCGGGCGCGTCCTTGGTCGGGTCCTCCTTGTCGAGCAGGCGGATCTGCGTCGCCGGGATCGGCTGGCCGATCGTCCCCGCCCGGACCGGGCCTTCATAAGGGTTGGTCGCGACGACCCCCGAGCTTTCGGTAAGGCCATAGCCTTCGACGAGCGACGCGCGGGTGGCGGCGATGAATTTCTCGCGTAGCTCGGCGGGCATCGGCGCGCCGCCCGAGATGCAGACGCGCAAGCTCGAGAAATCGGTGGCGGCGAGGTCGGGATGATCGAGCAGCGCCTGATACATCGTTGGCACGCCGGGCAGCGCCGTCGTCTTCGTCCGCGTGATCGCCTCGAGCGCCTGCTTCGCGTCGAAGCGCGGCAGCATGGTGATCGTGCCGCCGTTGAGGACCGTGCGGTTGAGCACGCAGGTGTTGGCGAAGACGTGGAAGAAGGGCAGCACGCCGAGGATGCGGTCCTCGGCGTCATGGTCGGGGTCGATCGCGTTTACCTGCCGCGCGTTGGCGGTGAGATTCTGGTGCGTCAGCTTGGCGCCCTTCGGCGTCCCCGTCGTGCCGCCGGTGTACTGGATGAGCGCGATGTCGGTTTCGGCGTCGAGCGTGACGGGATCGGGACGACCGTCATTGTCGGTGAGGGCGGAAAAGCGGATGACGCGCGGGTCGTCGGGCAGCGGCGCGACCTCGCTGCGCTTGAACAGGCGATAGAGCACCGATTTTGCCGCCGGCAATCCGCCCGCGACCGATCCGACCACCAAGCGTTTGAGGCTCGATCCGTCGAGCACTTTGAGCGCGGTAGGAAGGAGCGCGGCGGCGCTCAGCGTGAAGAGCGTGTCGGTGCCCGAATCCTCGACCTGCGCCTCGAGCTCGGCGACGGTATAGAGCGGCGAGAAGTTGACGACCGTCGCGCCCGCCATGAGCGCGCCATAATAGGCGGCGACATAATGGGGGACGTTGGGAAGGAAGAGCCCGACGCGGCTGTCCTTGCCGAGCCCCAGTTGCTGAAGCCCGCGCGCGACGCGCGCCGCGCCGCGCGCGACCTCGGCATAGCCGAACTCGCGCCCCAGAAAATCGAGCATCGGCGCGTCGCCTTTTCGCGCCACGCTGGCGGCGAGCATGTCGGGGAGCGAGAGCGGCGGATAATCCTGATCCCAGGCGGTCGGATGGTGGTAATCGGTCGACCAGGAAAAGCGGCTGTCCATCGCGGGTGGTTATCCTCTCGAAAAGGTTCGGCTTCCTGACACTAGGGTCAGTAAGCCGCAACCGCAACCGGGCTCGCTTGCGGCGCGGCGCCGCTGCGGCTAGGCAGCGCATATCGTTCTCGCCAGGGGTTTTGCCATGCCGCAGCTGTCATCGCGTGTCGTCGCGCCGCTCGTCCTTCTCGCCGGCGCGCTCGCCGTTCCGGCCGCCGCGAAGGACAAGCTGCCCTCGGAGCGCCCGGCGCAAATCAAGGAACTCTACGCCTGCCGCGACATCGCCGACGCGGCGGCGCGGCTTGCCTGTTTCGACCGCGAGGTCGGCGAATTGTCGACCGCCGACCAGGCGCGCGAGATCACCTTCACCGACCGCGAGACCGCCAAAAAGGCGCGGCGCGGCCTGTTCGGCTTTTCCTTCCCCAAGCTCGGCGGAATTTTCGGCGGTGACGAGGATGCGGTGAAGGAGATCGAAACGGTGATCCGTTCGGTCAGCATGGACCGCTCGGGCAAATATACGCTGACGATGGAAGATGACGCTGTGTGGACGCAGATCGACACGACGCGGCTGCCGCGCCAGCCCAAAGCGGGGCAGAAGGTCAAGATCAAGGTCGCGACGATGGGCAGCTATTTCGCCTCGATCGAAGGCGGCCGCACGATCCGCATGAAGCGCGACCGCTGATCGCCGCTGGCGCGCGATCGACCGTGAGATAGCCATGGCGGGCGGCGACGCTATCCCCGTTCCGGGGGCGGGCTGCCCGCCCTTCGTTCTGCTCGACGACGCGCGCGCCGAGGGCGCCGCGGCAGCACGACTGTTCGCGGATCCCGTCGAGATACTCACCGCCCGATCCGCCGCGGATGTGCCGGGCCTGCTTTCGGCGCTCGAAGGCGCGCAGGCGCGCGGGCTCCATGCCGCGGGCTATCTGGCGTATGAGGCGGGGAAGGGGCTCGGTTCCGCATGGCGCGGGGCGGTGGACGCTGACGTCGTCGCGGCCCCGGTCGGCTGGTTCGGTCTGTTCGAGCGCGTCCGCCGGATCGACGCCGGCAAGGTGGCGGACCTGCTTCCCGATCCGTCGTCGGCGTGGGTGGGCAAGGTCGCGCCGCGCGTGGCGCGTGCCGATTATATCGCGGCGGTCGAAGCCGTGCTCGGGCTGATCCGCGCGGGCGATATCTATCAGGCGAATCTGACTTTTCGCGCCGACGTGCCGTTCGCGGGCGACCTGCTCGCCGTCCACGCGCGGCTGCGGCGGACGGCGCGCGCGGGCTATGGCGGGGTGATCTGGACGGGCGAGCAGGCGATCGTCTCGCACTCGCCCGAGCTTTTCTTTGCGCTGCGCGATGGGCAGGTGATGGCGCGGCCGATGAAGGGGACGGCGGCGCGCCTTGCCGATCCCGAAGCCGATGCCGCCGCCGCCCGCGAGCTTGCCGAAGATCCCAAGCAGCGCGCCGAAAATCTGATGATCGTCGACCTGATCCGCAACGACCTGTCGCGCGTCGCTGTGCCGGGGTCGGTCGCGGTGCCCGATCTCTTCCGCGTCGAAAGCTTTCCGACGATCCACCAGCTCGTGTCCGACGTCAGCGCGCGGCTGCCCGAGGGGGCCGGTGCGGTCGATGTGTTGCGCGCCGCCTTTCCGTGCGGGTCGATCACCGGCGCGCCGAAGGTGCGCGCGATGGAGATCATCGACGAACTCGAAACCGACGCGCGCGGACTTTACACGGGGTCGATCGGCTTTATCGAGCCGGGGGGCGACGCCGCTTTCAATGTCGCGATCCGCACGCTCGTATTCCCGCAAGGCGGGTTGCACGATGGGCCGGCTTGCGCCACGCGCGACTTGCAGGAAGGCGCGGCTTGCGCCACGCTGGGATTGGGTTCTGGAATCGTTGCCGACAGCCAAGCGGCTGAGGAATGGCGCGAATGTCTGGCCAAGGGGGAATTTGTGGTTGCAGCGGGCGAAAGCTTCGACCTGATTGAAACGATGCTCTTCGATCCCGTCGAGGGTATCCAGCGGCTCGAGGGGCATCTCGCGCGGATGAAGGCGAGCGCCGAAACGCTGGGCTTTACCTTCGACCGGCATAGCGCGCGCAACAGCCTGCAATCGGCGACCTTCCGCCTGCGCAGCGCCGCGCGGGTGCGGATGCGCCTCGCGCCGTCGGGCGCGCTCGCGATCGAGGTGTCGCCGCTGCCCCGCCTCGCCGAATTGCCGGTGCCGGTCGCGGTGCGTTCGGCGCCGATGGCGGCGGGCGACTTTCGCCTCGCGCACAAGACCAGCCTGCGCGCCGTCTATGATAGCGCGCGGCACGAAAGCGGCACGGCCGAGGTCGTTTTCGTCGATGAACCGGGCTTCGTCACCGAGGGGAGCTGGAGTAATATCTTCGTCGAGCGCGAGGGGCAGTTGCTCACGCCGCCGCTGGCGCTGGGGCTGCTCCCCGGCGTGCTGCGCGCCGAGCTGATCGAAAAGGGCCGCGCGGTCGAATCGCACCTGCGCCTTACCGATCTCGAAAGCGGCTTCTTCATCGGCAACAGCTTGCGCGGACTGGTGCCGGCGCGGCTGGCGGACGCTGCGGCATCCTCGATAGGCTGATCTGCCCGCCGCATAGGTAAATTATCAAGCTGCGCGCTTGCGAATGTCGGCCGGAGGCTTTAGGCGCGGCCCCGCGCAATTTTCTGCCAGTTCACGCCGTTCGCCCTCTCGCAAGGACGCTTTTCGATGTCGACTTTCAAGCCCCATGTCTCCGCCGCCCTCAACCGCATCCAGCCGTCGGCGACGCTCGCAATGACCGCGCGCGTGACGGCGCTGAAAGCGTCGGGCGTAGATGTCATCGGCCTCAGCGCAGGCGAACCCGATTTCGATACCCCCGATTTCGTCAAGGAAGCGGCGATCGAGGCGATCCGGGGCGGGCAGACCAAATATACGCTCGTCGACGGCACGGTGGCGCTGAAGGACGCGATCCGTGGCAAATTCCGCCGCGACAACGGCCTCGATTTCGGGCTCGACCAGATTTCGGTCAACGTCGGCGGCAAGCACACGCTCTTCAATGCGCTCGTCGCGACCGTCGATCCGGGCGACGAGGTGATCATCCCCGCGCCTTACTGGGTCAGCTATCCCGACATCGTCGCCTTCGCGGGCGGCACGCCGGTGATCGTCGAGGGCACCGCGGCGCAGAACTACAAGATCACCCCCGCGCAGCTCGAGGCGGCGATCACCAAGAAGACGCGCTGGGTGATGCTGAACTCGCCGTCGAACCCGTCGGGCGCCGCCTATTCGGGCGAGGAGCTCGACGCGCTCGGCGAGGTCATCCGCCGCCATCCGCACGTCATGGTGATGACCGACGATATGTACGAGCATGTCTGGTACGCCGACTTCGCCTTTACCACCTTCGCGCAGCGCTGCCCCGACCTGATCGACCGCATCCTGACGGTCAATGGCTGTTCGAAGGCCTATGCGATGACCGGCTGGCGCATCGGTTATGCGGGCGGGCCCGCGTGGATCATCAAGGCGATGGGCAAGCTCCAGTCGCAGTCGACCTCGAACCCATGCTCGATCGCGCAGGCGGCGGCGGCCGCCGCGCTCGGCGGGCCGCAGCAGTTCCTCGACGACCGCAACGCGGCGTTCAGGAAGCGCCGTGACATGGTGGTCGCGATGCTCAACGACGCGCCGGGTCTCGATTGCCCGGTCCCCGACGGCGCTTTCTATGTCTATCCCGACGCGTCGGGCTGCATCGGCAAGAAGACGCCCGAAGGCAAGCTGATCGACAGTGACGAGGCCTTGATCGACTATTTCCTCGATTCGGCACGCGTCGCGGCGGTCCATGGTGGCGCCTTCGGCCTGTCGCCGGCGTTCCGTGTCTCCTATGCGACCTCCGAAGTGGTGCTCAAGGAAGCATGCGTGCGTATCCAGCAGGCGTGCGCGGCGCTGAGCTAAGCGTCGGTTTGCTGCCGCATAGGAATTTTATACCGATCGGTCTTGTAATGTGGGCGGGCCGGCCTATTTGAACCTGAACGCCGGTTAAGCGCCCGGTTCACCGGATGGTAAGTCATATCGTATAGAGTGACCGCCATCACCGACGGATGGCAAGGGGCGCGTCATATTGCTGGTGTAACCAGGGCGGCTCCGGCCGCGAACAACAAGAATGATAAGAGGCCCCTATGCTCTCCATGCTCCGCTCCGATTGGTTTTTGACCATGCTCGCCGGCTTCGCGATTGGCGCGACTTACATCGTCCTCAATCAGCCGGCGCTCCCGATCCCGGCATGACGCCGCTGCGACGCGCGCTGTCGCTTCGCGCCGTCGCGGCGCTGGCGGCGGGCGCGATCGTCGCGCAATGCGCCCCCGCGCAGGCCGAAAGCGTCGTCAAGCTCCCGGCCGCCACCGTCGATCCCGCCGTCAAGGCCAAGCGCGCGACCGCGGTGCTCGCGGGCGGCTGTTTCTGGGGCGTCGAAGGCGTCTTTTCGCATGTGAAGGGCGTGATCTCGGTCGAATCGGGCTATCATGGCGGCAGCGCCGCCACCGCCAAATATGAGCTGACGCACGACGGCAAATCGGGCCACGCCGAGGCGGTGCGCATCGTCTATGATCCGAGCCAGGTCAGCTATGGCACGCTGCTCCGCATCCTCTTTTCGGTGGTCGCCGACCCGACGCTTAAAAACCGGCAGGGCCCCGACGTCGGCTCGCAATATCGCGCCGCGATCGTACCGATGGACGCGAACCAGCGGCGTGTCGCCAGTGCCTATCTGGCGCAGATCGGCCGGGGCAAATATTTCGCGAAGCCGGTCGTGGTGCCGGTCGAGGCCTACAAGCGCTTTTATCGCGCCGAGGCGAGCCATCAGGATTTCATGCGCCGCAATCCGCGCAACGGCTATATAATGCGCTGGGACGCGCCCAAGCTCGCGGCGCTGAAGCGCCTCTATCCCGACAAGGTGCGCGCGGCGCCGGCGCCCTGACGCCGGGCAGGCACTGGGAAAAACCCCCACGGGTTCCGCGACTGGTCGCGGCAGAAGAATCGTTCACCGCAAAACGCTGGCCCGTCTCGTGCGCCTGCCTGACGTGGGGACATGTCCGAGAGGGGTCGGGACAAGAATAAAAGTCGCAAGTGCGGGGTTTGAATGAAGCTTAGATTTTCGGGCAGGCCGCTCCTCGCTGTGACGATGAGCGCCGCGGTGCTCGCGGGCTGTGTCGGCAGCGCCGCGATCGTGCCGCAGCCGCGCGCGCAACAGCAGCAGCCGGCGCCGGTGCGCGGTCCGGCCGGTTCGGTCACGGTGCCGATCGGCGAGCCGGTCCGCTCGGCGATGCCGCGGCCCGCGGGGCCGATCGACCCTGGTTTCCGCCGTGCTCCCGCCGGGCTCGACGATCGCATCTTCGAATTGTGGCGCGCCTTTCCCGGCAAGACCGGCATCGCGGTGCAGCGCATCGACGGCGAATGGTCGCTTTCGCAGCGCGGCGACGAGCTGTTTCCGCAACAGAGCGTGTCGAAGCTGTGGGTCGCGCTGACGGTGCTCGACGCGGTCGATCAGGGGCGCCTGACGCTTGATCAGCGCGTCCGCATCGGTCCCGAGGACCTGACCCTGTTCCACCAGCCGCTCGCCGCGCGGGTGCGGTCCGAAGGCTCGGTGACGATGAGCGTCCGCGACCTCATCGAAACCGCGATCACCCACAGCGACAATACCGCGAACGACAGCCTGCTGCGCACCGTCGGCGGCCCCGATGCGGTGCGCGCCTTCATCGACAAGAAGGATCTGGGCGCGATCCGCTTCGGTCCCGGCGAACGTTTGCTGCAAGCCGGAACGGCGGGGCTCAAATGGCAACAGGCCTATTCGGTCGGGCGCGCCTTCTATCAGGCGCGCGCCGCGCTGCCCGACGCGACGCGCCTCGCGGCGCGCAACGCCTATCTCGCCAACCCGCCCGACGGCGCGAGCCCCGAAGCGATCGCGAGCGCGCTCACCCGGCTCGCGCGCGGGACGTTGCTGTCACCCGATTCGACCGAATATCTGCTCGACGTGATGAGCCGGACCCGAAGCGGGCCGCGCCGATTGAAGGCCGGTCTGCCCGCGGGCTGGAAATTCCTGCACAAGACCGGGACCGGGCAGGATTACAAGGGCTCGACCGCCGGCTATAACGACATCGGTATCGCGACCGCGCCCGACGGCACCCGCTATGCCATCGTCGTGCTGCTCGGCGACACCAGCGCGTCGGTGCCCGCGCGCATGTCGCTGATGCAGGCGGTGTCGGGCGCCGTCGCCGACTATCACGGAAGGTAAGAGCCGATGAAGCGCCTTCTTCTGCCGGTGTTCGCACTGGCGCTGCCGCTCGCCGGCTGCGCGACCCCCGAAACGCGGCTGCGCACGGGGCTCCAGAACGCCGGCCTGTCGAAGGCGATGTCGGCGTGCATGGCCGAACGCATGGTCGACCGCCTCTCGCTGCTCCAGCTTCGGCGCCTTGCGTCGCTCGGCAGCCTCAAGGACAAGCATGTCGCCGACCTGACGCTCGACCAGTTTTTCCGCAAGGTGCGCGCGCTCAAGGATCCCGAAATATTGACCGTCTCGACGAGTTCGGCGGCGGTCTGCGCGCTGCGCTGACGGTCATTCGCCGGGGAAGCGGACGACGAGGTTCGGCGGAGGCAAGCTGTCGGTCACGGTTTCGGCGGCGTTCGCCGCTGGCCATTTTTCGCCGCGCCCGAAGGCCTCGATCGAGGGATATTGCCCCAGCCTGACTAGCGAGGTCAGGACATAGGGCTGGCCCTCGGCGCCGAGAATCGACGCGCGGTCGGCGAGGTGGAAATGCAGGTGCGGCGCGCTCGCCTGGCCGGTAAAGCCGAGAAAGCCGACGACCTCTCCCGCCTTGACGCGATCCCCGACTTTGACCGGCGCGCCCTGCTTCAGATGCTCGTAGGTCGCGATGCGCCCGCCGCCGATGTCTAGCATGACATAGTTGCCGCTGGCGTCGGCGATCGAAGGGTTCGTTCTGCCCGACCGCGTCGCGGGGTCGGGCACATCGTCGCGCAGCGCGACGACTTTTCCGTCGGCGACCGCGAGCACTTCGGCTCCATAACCATAGTGGTTCGCCGGATTGTCGGCGTCGCCCGACGAGCGTTTTCCGTTCGCGTCGACCTTCATCCAGTCGATCGCAAAGCGGCCGGGCAGGGTGGCCGATCCTTCGGTGGCATAGAAGACGCGGCGGTGACCGCGCTCCATGCCGGGGTCGTACACCGCGACCCACGGCCCGCCGCGTAGCGGCGGCGACAGGCGGGGGAGGGCGGCGATGTCCGGCGTCGCTGCGCCGCCCGAAAGGGTGAAGCTGGCCCCGTCGCCGCCGATCTTGCCGAGCGTCAGGCTGTGCGAGATCGATCGGGGCGCGGAGGCAGCCGGGACAGGCGCGTTGATATAAAGCACCGCGCGGCGGCCCGGCGGAATGATTCGCGCATCGGTCTCGGCCGGCCCGACGAGCCCGGTCGCCTTGGCGAGCTCGTCGCCGGCATAGTTTTTGAGCGGGGCGCCCTTGTCGTCCGCGATCGACAGCCCATCCAGCCGGAGCGGCAGGCTGGAAAAATTGGTGAGGTGCAGCTCGTAAACGAGCTGATCCGCCGCGCCGACGCGGACGATATGCGGGGCTTCGGGAATCGCGATATCGAGCGACTGGTTCACCTGCGCCGCCGCCGGGCCGGCGGCGGCGAGCGTCAACACTGCCAAAACAAGAAGCTTTATCCGCATCTTCGGCTCCCTCATCCCGATCCCTGACCCCGCCCGATTATCAGCGCGGGCGCGGGACGTCATCCGGAAGACGGACCGGCTGACCGCAAGCCTTTGCCGCACACAAGAATATCTGCGGTTTCCGGGGGTGGCGTTGCGGGCGAACTTGTGCTTAGGCGGCGCCGATCCTCTCCCTTACAGAGTCGAAAGGCCCGGTAGACCTCATGAACATCCACGAATATCAGGCGAAAGAACTGCTCGCGAAATTTGGTGTCGCCGTGCCCAAGGGCATCGCCGCGATGAGCGTCGAAGAGGCTGTTGCAGCCGCGAAGCAGCTCCCCGGGCCGCTCTATGTCGTGAAGTCGCAGATCCACGCCGGCGGCCGCGGCAAGGGCAAGTTCAAGGAACTCGGCCCCGACGCCAAGGGCGGTGTCCGCCTCGCCAAGAGCATCGAGGAAGTCGAAGCGCACGCCAAGGACATGCTCGGCAACACGCTGGTGACGATCCAGACCGGCGAAGCCGGCAAGCAGGTCAACCGCCTCTACATCACCGACGGCGCCGACATTAAGCAGGAATTCTACCTTGCGCTGCTCGTCGATCGCGCCACCAGCCGCATCGCGGTCGTCGCCTCGACCGAGGGCGGGATGGACATCGAAACCGTCGCGCACGACACGCCCGAAAAGATCCACACGATCACCATCGATCCCGCCACGGGCCTGCAGCCGCACCATGGCCGCAGCGTCGCCGCGGCGCTCGGGCTGGAAGGCGACCTCGCAAAGCAGGCCGCCAAGGTTCTCGCCGGGCTTTATGCCGCGTTCCTCGGCACCGACGCCGAACAGATCGAAATCAACCCGCTCGCCGTGTGCGAAGGCAAGGACGGCGACGAACTGCTCGTCCTCGACGCCAAGGTCGGCTTCGACGGCAACGCGATGTTCCGCCACAAGGACCTTGCCGAACTGCGCGACCTGACCGAGGAAGACCCGGCCGAGGTCGAGGCGTCGGAATATGACCTCGCCTACATCAAGCTCGACGGCAACATCGGCTGCATGGTCAACGGCGCCGGCCTCGCGATGTCGACGATGGACATCATCAAGCTGAACGGCGAATTCCCCGCCAACTTCCTCGACGTCGGTGGCGGCGCGAGCAAGGAAAAGGTCACCGCGGCGTTCAAGATCATCCTCAAGGACCCCGCTGTGAAGGGCATCCTCGTCAATATCTTCGGCGGCATCATGAAGTGTGACATCATCGCCGACGGCATCGTCGCGGCGGCGAAGGAAGTGAACCTCTCGGTCCCGCTCGTCGTTCGCCTCGAAGGCACCAACGTCCAGCAGGGCAAGGACATCCTTGCCAATTCGGGGCTGCCGATCGTGGCGGCAAACGATCTGGGCGATGCGGCAAAGAAGATTGTCGCCGAGGTTCGCGCGGCTTGATCTATTTCCCTCTCCTCTTGAGGGAGAGGGATACGAGACTTGGCGGCTTGCTGCCTGGTCGCAGCGGTGAGGGCGGCAACGTCCGGACCCTCACCAAGTTCGACTAGGTCCTGCGGACCAAGTCTTCCTATCCTCTCCCCCAAGGGGAGAGGAATGAGGGACTGCTGGTTGACGTTTACGTAAACGCCAATTATGGCGCAGTGCACAATTTGCTGAGAGGAGCTTTGAGCCCATGAAAATCCTCGTCCCCGTCAAACGGGTGCTCGATTACAACGTGAAGCCGCGGGTGAAAGCCGACGGCACCGGCGTCGACCTCGCCAATGTGAAGATGTCGATGAACCCGTTCGACGAGATTTCGGTCGAAGAAGCGATTCGCCTGAAGGAAAAGGGCGTCGCGACCGAGGTTGTCGCGGTTTCCGTCGGCCCGGCGAAGGCGCAGGAAACGCTGCGTACCGCACTCGCGATGGGCGCCGACCGCGCGATTCTCGTCCAGACCGACGATGCCGTCGAGCCGCTGGCGCTCGCGAAAATCTTCAAGGCGATTGCAGACGCCGAACAGCCCGGTCTCGTGATCCTCGGCAAGCAGGCGATCGACGACGATAACAACCAGACCGGCCAGATGCTCGCCGCGCTGACCGGCTGGGCGCAGGGCACCTTCGCCAGCGCGGTGAATGTCGAAGGCGACAGCGTCAATGTGACGCGCGAAGTCGACGGCGGCCTTGAGACGGTGAAGCTCAAGCTTCCCGCGATCGTCACCACCGACCTTCGCCTGAACGAGCCGCGCTATGCGAGCTTGCCGAACATCATGAAGGCGAAGTCGAAGCCGCTCGATACCAAGTCGCCCGCCGATTACGGCGTCGACACGGCGCCGCGCGTCAAGACGGTCAAGGTTTCGGAGCCGCCCGTCCGCTCGGCCGGGGTCAAGGTCGCCGATGTCGATGAACTGGTTGCCAAGCTGAAGGCGATGGGAGTGCATTCATGAAAACGCTCGTTTGGGTCGAACATGACGGCAGCGCCGTCAAGGACGCCACGCTCGCCGCGGTGACCGCCGCGTCGAAGCTCGGCGAAGTCCACCTGCTCGTCGCCGGTGAAGGCGTCGATGGCGTCGCCAAGGCGGCGTCGGAAATCGCCGGTGTCGGCAAGGTCCATGTCGCCGACAATGCCGCTTTCGGTCACAACCTGCCCGAAAATGTCGCGCCGCTCGTTGCCGAGCTGATGGCGAGCCACGACGCTTTCGTCGCGCCCGCGACGACCACCGGCAAGAATATCGCGCCGCGCGTCGCCGCGCTGCTCGACGTGATGCAGATTTCGGAGATCCTGTCGGTCGAGGGTCCGAAGACCTTCACCCGTCCGATCTATGCCGGCAACGCGATCGCCACCGTCGAATCGTCGGACGCGAAGCTCGTCCTCACCGTCCGCGGCACCGCCTTCGAAAAGGCGGCGACCTCGGGCGGTTCGGGTGCGGTCGAGGCCGTCTCGGCTGGCGGCGACGCCGGCATTTCGAGCTTCGTCGGCGCCGAAATCGCCAAGCAGGATCGCCCCGAGCTGACCTCGGCGAAGATCATCGTGTCGGGCGGCCGCGCGCTGGGTTCGAGCGAGAAGTACGAAGAAGTCATCGTGCCCCTGGCCGACAAGCTCGGCGCCGCGCTTGGTGCTTCACGCGCCGCGGTCGATGCGGGCTATGTCCCCAACGACTATCAGGTCGGTCAGACCGGCAAGATCGTCGCTCCGGAAGTCTATTTCGCGATCGGCATCTCGGGCGCGATCCAGCATCTCGCCGGGATGAAGGATTCGAAAACGATCGTCGCGATCAACAAGGACGAAGACGCGCCGATCTTCCAGGTTGCCGACTTCGGCCTTGTCGCCGATCTCTTCAACGCCGTGCCCGAACTGACGGGCAAGATCTAACCGTCCGCCCATATGGCCGGCAATCATCCCGGAGTGCCCGGACTGGGCGATGCGCCGTTCGATGCCGGCGGTCGCCACGCGGCACGCGGCGGACCGGACCAGAATGACGACGAAGCGGCCGCGGCGGACAGCCACGGCCGCTCGTTGATTCTGGCGAGCGTCGCGCGCGACGCGCGGCTCGACAAAAAATTCCTGCTGCTTATCACGCTGTCGGCGGCGATCGCGACGCTGGGGTTGCTGCAGAATTCGGCGGCGGTGGTGATCGGCGCGATGCTGGTGTCGCCGCTGCTCGGCCCGATCATGGGGATCGGCTTCGGTCTCGCGACGCTCGAAAGCAATCTGATCAAACGCTCGCTGGTGACGATGGCGGCGGGAATGGCGGTCGCGGTCCTCGTCGCGATGCTGCTCGTCTGGCTTTCGCCGATCGCCGACGTCACGTCCGAAACTCGCGCCCGGACGCAGCCGACTTTGCTCGACCTCGGCGTCGCGGTCGTCGGCGGCATCGCGGGCGTTTACGCAATCATGCGCAAGCTGTCGGGCGTGATGGTCGGCGTCGCGATCGCGACCGCGCTGGTGCCGCCGCTCTCGACGATCGGCTTCGGCCTCGCGACAGGACGGGCGGACTTCGCGCTCGGCGCTGCGCTGCTCTTTCTCACCAACACACTCGCCATCGCCTTCGCCGCGACGATCGTCGCGCGGCTCAATCGCTTCGGTCCGTCGCTGACGCGGCAGCACACAGCGATGCAGGTCGTCGGAATCATCGTCACACTCGGCATCCTCTCGATCCCGCTCGCTCTCTCGCTCAACGACATCGCGCGCGAACTGCGCGCGCGCACCGCGGTACAGGCCGAACTCGGCCGGTTGCTAGGCAAGGACGACCGGATCGACAGCCTGAATGTCCGGCTCGAGAATGATGACGTCGCGGTCGACGGCGTCGTTCTGGTCGACCAATATGCCTCGCGGCTCAACGCGACGCTCGCCGGCAAGGTCGCGGGCCAGCTCGACCGCGACGTGCGCGTCAGCATCGTCCAGCTCCGGCAGCAGACCAATGCCGCCGCTGAATATGAGGAACAGCTGGGGCGCCGCCTCGCCGCGCTCGAACAGCGCGAGGACGACAGCCGCGCGATCCTTGCGGGGCTGACCGTCGGCGAACTCGTCGCGCGCGACCGCGTGCTGATCGACGCGCAAGCACGCCGCGCGATCGTCCAGCGCGACCGCGAAGCCGAGGGCGAACAGGTCGCGGCGGCGATCGACCGCATCATGGCGTCGGTGCAGGCGGGCCATCCGCAATGGCTGATCCAGAATGGCGCGCTGACGGCGGCCGAAGAACCCGAAGACGCTGCGCCGGCGGAAGCGCCCGCGGCCGAATAGGCCGTCCGCAGACCTATTCGGGTTGACGGGTCGCGCCCGATCGCATGGGATGCGTTCCTATCGCGGCGAATGGCCGGGAAGGGGAGAGGCGATATGCGCGGCAAGCGGCTGGCACTGGCGATGATGATGGCGTGTGCGGGGGCGGCGGCGATCGCGCTGCCGCTCCAGGCGCAAACCGCCCCCGCCGAAACGCTCCGGATCGACACGAAGCGGATCGACGCCGCGCTCGAAGCGATGGTCGCCGACGGCCGCGCCGCAGGCACTTCGGCGCTGATCTGGCAGGACGGGCGCGAGGTCTATTTCGGAACCGCCGGGATGGCCGACCGCGCGGCGAAGCGCCCGATGCGCCGCGACACGATCGCGCAAATCTATTCGATGACCAAGCCGGTGACCGGCGTCGCGTTGATGCAGCTCTGGGAGGCGGGCAAGTTCCGCCTCGACGATCCGCTCGCAAGATACCTCCCCGAATATGCGAACATGCGCGTCTATGCGGGGAAGGATGCGGCGGGTCAGCCGCGTTACCTCCCCGCCGAGCGGCCGATCAGCGTGCGCGACATCCTGCGCCACACCGCGGGCTTCGCCTATGGCGCCGGGCCTACGCCCGCGCATGACGCCTATGTCGCGGCCGAACCGCTCGCGCTGACCATTCCGCTTGCCGAGGCGAGCAAGCGGCTTGCGAACGTACCGCTGCTCTATCAGCCCGGGACGCAGTGGGAATATAGCATCGCGGTCGATGTGCAGGCGGCGCTCGTCGAGAAGCTGTCGGGCCAGCCCTTCGCCGATTATGTCCGCACGCATATCTTCGAACCGCTCAAGATGACCGAGGCCGCGTGGCGCCAGCCCGATGCGCGGCTGCCGCGCTTCGCGGCGATGAATGTGATGAAGGACGGCATGCTGATCCAGCAGCTGGCAGCCGAGGCGCAGGCGCTGAATTTCAAGGATCATGCGCTGACACCCGGCGGCTTCGGCCTCGCCTCGACGCTCGACGATTATGCGCGTTTCGCACGCATGCTGCTGGGCAAGGGCGAACTCGACGGCGCGCGCATCCTCAAACCCTCGACGGTCGAGTTGATGGCGACCGACCAGCTCGATCCCGCGATCACCGAGCGGGCATGGTTGCCCGGCAAGGGCGCGGTCGGTTTCGGCTTCGATTTCGCGGTGCGCAAGTCGCCGCCGCAAACCGCGGAGGAGAATCGCGGCGCGACGGGCGAGTTTTTCTGGGACGGCATGGCCTCGACCCTGTTCTGGGTCGATCCGGCCAACAAGCTGACCGCGGTCTTCTTCGTCCAGACGATCCCCTATGACGGCACGCTTCACCGCGATTTTCGCGCCGCGGTCTATGGACCGGACTACAAGGGGCCTGCGGGCGACTAATTGTCATCCCTTTGTCATCGTCTTGCCGTTGAGCGAGGCCGAGGAGTTTCGAGATGGCCCAGTCCGACAAACGCGCGCTGCTCGCCCAAGGCCTCGCAGCCGGCGAGGACGACGCCGCGCTCCATGCGCGCCTCGTCGGCGCGGGCATCTCGGCGGCGGCGGCGAAATATGAGGTCGACCGGCTCGCCAAGGATCCGATGGCGGCGATGCTGCGGCGGCAGGCGGGGCGGATGGCGAAGCAAGATTGGCTGCTCGCCAATCAGGAACGGCTCGCGCGCGAGGCCGAGGGCGGTTTCGCGCTCGACATGCTGGCCGACCCCGAACCCGCTTCCTTCTATCTCCACTATTATGAGGCGAACCGGCCCGCAAAGCTCAGCGGCATCATCGATCATTGGCCCGCGCTCGCGCGCTGGTCGCTCGACCATTTCGCGCATGTCGCGGGGGATGCCGTGGTCGAGGCGCAGGTCGAGCGCGAGCGCGACCCCGACTATGAACTCGCGAAGGACGGCCATCGCCGCCTGATCCGCTTCGGAGAACTGGTCGACTGGCTACGCAAGGACGAGGCGAGCAACGATGTCTATCTCACCGCCTATAACAGCGGCACCAACGCCGCGGCGCTGGCGCCGATATGGGACGATATGGCGCCGATCGCGATCCTCGACGACACCCGGCCGCGCGACGGCTTTTTCTGGCTGGGGCCCAAGGGCACGCTCACCCCCTGGCATCACGACCTCACCAACAATCTGCTCGTGCAGGTGCTGGGCCGCAAGCGCGTGCGCATGGCGCCGCCCTGGGCCTTCGCGCGGATGCGCAACAGCCGCCACTGCTTCTCCGACTGGGGCAATGAAGCCCTGCCCGCTGGTGATGGCGATGCCGCAACGCCGCCCGTGCTCGAAACAATCATCGGGCCGGGCGAAGCCGTCTTTCTGCCCGTCGGCTGGTGGCATCAGGTCGAAGCGCTCGACCTGTCGGCGAGCATGAGTTTTACCGGCTTTCGCCGTTCCAATAGCCATGTCGAAGACTATCAGTCATGGGGCGCGCTTTAGTCGATCCCGATATAAATTCTTCTTTATATGTGATTTTTCTTCTTGCGCTCTATTTGGGCCACGTCTAACGGCGCCGTCCCCCGGCCAGTCGGCGGGGCGGATGTCAACGGATCGGGGTTTCGCGAAGCCCGCCCGCAACGACCGGCGCTGCCGGTTCGCTGTACGGATACCGCCGCGTTTGGTCAGGTTCGCGGACGTAGCTCAATGGGAGAGCGCCGGTCTTTCGGGACCGGAGGTTGCGGGTTCGAATCCTGTCGTCTGTGCCATTGGTTAGCTCAGTGGGAGAGCACAAGGTTTAGGTCCTTGGTGTCGCGGGTTCGAATCCTGCACCAAAACCGGTCCTTTGCACGACCAACAGCCTGTCACGCTGTAACAGTCTCGAAACTGTCTTTGTAATTGATGGTTCGGGGGCTGGCTTGCCGAAGATTGGCGCCGATCTCGCTCCTTGCCCTCGGGCACAGGGCGGGGCCGGCTTCCGTTCCGAAGCCATGCCGGGAGGTTTGGCAGGCGACGATGGCTGCGCCGCGCCGAGGCTGGGCTCGGGGGTTTTCGAACCCCATCGCCCCGCACCGGACGCCGCGCTGCCCGCTCGCGCGCTGCCCGCCCGCCGTCATGCCGCCAGCCCCCGTGCCTATGGCTCGGGGAAATCGATGAACCGCAAACAAGAAAGGAAATCGGCGTGACGTGACGCAGATTTGAGAATGGTGAATGAGATGATGAAGCAAATGATCGATAGCCTGATGGGCCGCAAGCGCGTGCTCATCGACGAAACCGAACGCGCGGTCTGGCTCTACAAGGGCGAGGTTCGCGGCATTCTGGGCGCCGGTGAACATGTGCTGACGAACCGCGACGGTTCGCTGCGCGTCGAGCGCCAGCCGCTGGCCCGGATGCTGTTCGTATCGGCCTATGAGCAAGCGGTGCTGGAAAAGCTGCCCGCGGATGTGGCGACGCATCTGACCGTGGTTCGCACCGCCGAGAACGAGATTGCTGTCATCGAACGCGATGGAATCATCAACACCATTCTCGGTCCGGACGCCAAGCTGATCCTGTGGACCGACGCGGGTCCGTGGAAGGCGGCGACCGTGGACATCGCGGATAGCCCGCGGGTCGAGGCGAAGCTGCTCAAGCGGCTGCAGAAGGCGGGCAAGGCGCAGTTCGTCACGATGGTCGAGGTCGACGAGGGCAAGACCGCGCTCGTCAGCATCGACGGCCGGATGGCCGAACGGCTCGAACCGGGCGTCACCGGCTACTGGAACCCGGGTCGGAAGATCGCCGCGAAGCTGGTCGACCTGACCCGCCAGTCGCTCGATGTCACGGGGCAGGAAGTGCTGACCCGCGACCGGGTGACGCTGCGGATCAACATCAGCGCGGACTACCGCGTCGTCGATCCGCTGCTCGCGGTCACGAGCGTGAAGGACTTCGCCGATGCGCTCTACCGGGCGCTGCAGCTGGCCTTTCGCAAGACGCTCGGCGCGCTGACGCTCGACCAGATCCTCGAAAAGAAGGTGACGGTCGATGCCGAGGCGGCGGACAAGGTCCGTGCCGACATGGCGATGATCGGGGTCGAGATTTCGGACATCGCGCTCAAGGACGTGATCCTGCCGGGCGAGATGCGCGAGATCCTGAACCAGGTCGTCGCGGCGCAGAAGGAGGCGGAGGCGAATGTCATCCGCCGGCGTGAGGAAACGAACGCCACCCGCTCGCTGCTCAACACGGCGAAGGTCATGGCCGAAAACCCGGTCATGCTTCGCCTGAAGGAGCTCGAGGCGCTCGAAAGCATCGCGGGCAAGGTCGAGCGGCTGACGGTGACCAACGGCACCGAAGGCCTGCTCAACGACCTTGTGCGCCTGCGCGACTGAGCCTTGCGCCACAAAGGGAGGGGCCGGTGAAAGCCGGCCCCTTTCTTCATCGTGACTTGCGTTTCACGCTTCGGTCGGCAAGGCTGTGCCGATGGGGGGAACGGTGCGCGATCTGTCGATGTTCGTTGTGCTGGCGGCGCTGGCGCTGCCTGGCGGTGCTGCGGCCAAGGAGCCGCTGCGGCTGAAACCAAGCTCCAAATGGAACGTCCATTACGCCGACGACAGCTGCCGCTTGGGGCGCAGCTTTGGCACGGGTGACCAGAAGGTCGTGCTGGTCGCCGACCGCTATCAGCCGGGCGGCGATTTGCGGCTGAGTTTCGTCGGTAAGCCCACATATACCCGCGTGGATGAAGGCGTGATACGTATCAGGTTCGGACCGGCCGAAGTCGAGCAGGAGGTTCAATTCTATCCCGGCGTGCTCGCCGACAAGACGCCGACGCTGATCCTTCAGCGTGGCATCCGCATCGCGCCTTATCCGCCCGAGGTCGTCAAGGCCTATGAAGCGGCGATCGAGGCGGAGAAATATGATTTCGAGTGGCCAAAGATTGCGCCTGAACGCGAAGCCGCGGTCACCTATATCGAAGTGAAACGATCGGTTCGTCAGCCGTTCATCCTCGAAACCGGATCGCTGGGCGCACCGCTCGCGGCGCTCGAAAAATGCACCGACGAACTGCTCGATCATTGGGGGATCGACGTCGCCAGACACGCATCCTTGTCGCGGCCGGTCACGGTGAAGAGTAACCCCGGCAATTGGATGAAATCGCGCGATTATCCAGCCGATATGCTGCAGGCGGGAAGGCGCGCCATCGTCCACTTCCGGCTGAACGTCGATGCCGCGGGCCAGCCGACGGCGTGCCATATTCAGCAGTCGACTCGTCCCAAGGCGTTCGACGACGCGGTGTGCGAGGCGATCATGCGCAACGCCCAATTCGACCCCGCGCTCGATGCGGAGGGAAATCCGATCGCTTCCTATTGGTTGAATTCAGTGGTTTTTCATATCTGAGTCGTCGGGCGGCCGCCCCTGAACCCTCTCTCCCGCTGGTAAGCTTGGCTGGTGAAGCGGCAGTCCCGCTGACCAGCTTGCCGCTGCTCGCGGCCCAATTTCGCTTTCCTGGTGCGGCGGCCCCCTGACGCAATTGGTGGCTTGCCGTTTACGTAAGCTGCAAGCAGTATCGGCGCATGACCGATCTGTGCGATGCTTTGTCTGGTTTCATGACCCGGGTTGCGGGATCTGGTGCATTGAGCGGTTTGTCGCGCCTGTCTGGTGGAGCGAACATGGAGAGCTGGTCGTTCGACTGGGGGTTGGACGGTCGGAGAGAGGGTTATGTTCTGCGTCGTGCGCCGTCGGCGGCGTATATGGCGGATCGTCCGTTCGG
>JAESGF010000077.1_pt1 | contig 94590 bp, 86 predicted proteins | sample 9269621 | NCBI WGS metagenome assembly JAESGF01 (sample SAMN14515066, study PRJNA621663) | algae metagenome | isolation source: Tolypothrix carrinoi HA7290-LM1 and co-occurring heterotrophs from dry rock... | place: USA: Makauwahi cave, Kauai, Hawaii | collected 2011-01-06
GACAAATTGAAAGCCGTTCCTAACTGGCAAAAACGGCTTAGAGAATACGTTGAACGGTTGATAGCTGGACAAACGGGAAATGATGGGTAGGCTTGTCCAGATATTAGCGAACAGCAACTAACCCGTCTCAGCCGTTCTGCCGTCGTTCATCGTGATGGTGATCGAGAGGGCGCAATCGATGGGAAAATAGAGATCCTCGATAGTATCGCCGGGATGGTGCAGCATGTCGCCCAGTTGCAGCGAGACTCGCTTCAGGTTGGGGGCTAGCTTGTCGTATAACTCGCGGGGCATGGCGGCTAGCAGATAATTTTCAACAGTCATGGAAGCGTTTTGGCGAAATATCGAATGAACAACCTTTCTTAGGCTATCCAAAAAAAATCGAAATTCCGTATACAGCGTTGGATGTGTTGCAGAAATTTTCAAACCCGTATTAGCAACCAACGCTGCGAGACTTCCCACTAAATCAAAGTCTTTACAAAGTGTCAATCGTTCAAAATTATGTGATGCTGCGAATCTACACTCAGCTTGTTTTGCTTCTCTAGTTGCTTAAGCGTCCGGGTGACGGTTACTCTAGTTGTGCAGCAAGCAGAGGCAAGGTCTTCATGAGTTAGACGAACACTCAGCCGGATGCCATCGGCTACAGGTTCCCCAACTTCCTGTTTTAACAACTGTAATAAACTGTGCAACCGGTCTGCAACTCGCGATTGCCCGTAAACAGCTAGTAGCGATTCGGTTTGTTTGAGTCGTTGGCTAATTTGCGGTAAAAGCTGCTGTTTGAGTTGATCGGAATTCGCTAACTCGGTGAGTGAAATACAGGATACCTGAGTATCAACTAGGGCAGTTGCTTCATAGCACGGCAGCCCAGTTAAGCTAGAACCAAAGGCAGCTTTTGCACCTGCTAACCCAACTAACACTTCTTGAGCGCGATCGCAAAACGTTGTTAGCTTTACTAGTCCTGAGTGAACCTGCCAAATTACCTCAGGCTTTAAAGGAATTGTTTCTCCTTTTAAATAAAGCTGCAAAGGATAGCTCAGATCAACATGAGTGTCAGGTTGTTCTGCTTCAACTCTTGTGCGATCGCTCAAACGTAACAGCCAGCGCAGAGTCTGCGGTTCGTTTGCTGACTGGTGACTTACAAAGACATTAACATGAATTGCTTCTTCTTTATAAGGCTGCAAGCTTAACTGCCACTCTTGTTTGCTAGGTTCTTGCTGGTGCCGCAACTTACTCTGAAACTGTTATTGATCGTAACTTATGAAAGCTTCAAGCGATCGACCAATCAGCACCGATTGCGGAACATTCAGCAATTTAGCTGCTGCCAAATTCGCTTCTGTGATTTTCCCGCTTGCATCTGTCAGCAAGCAAGCATCGGGGATAAACTCTAACAACTCTTGGTAGCGCTGAGACTCGGCTTTTAGAGTCTGGTTAGCTAATAATAACTTTTGATTTTGCTGATAAACCATCTGTGCTGCTATCTGAAGTCTCTCAGAGGCAATGCTAAGTTCTGTCATTGATGACAGCACTGGTGGTGATGAGGATATGTTGATTTGTTGATACAAATTAGTTAAGCGATCGCTCATCGCTTTTAACTGTTGAGTAAAAACAGTGGCATTCATGCTGCACACACCGATTGAATTTGTCTAGTTACGTTAGCAACTGTTGCGATCAACTCCTCAAAGTCAACAGGTTTACATAAGTGCTTGCAAAAGCCGACCGTTCGGGAATAGGCACGATCGTACTTTGTGTTGTATGTTGTTAAAGCGATCGCGGGAATCTCGACTTGTTCTTTCACCTCAAAAGCTTTTACTTTATGCATCAACGAAAAGCCGTCTTCATTAGGCAAGGCAATTTCGCTGATCAAAACATCTGGTTTAACTTGTTTGAGAATTTCTAAAGCCTCGCTTACGCATTTACAGGCGATCGTCTCTATGCCATAATCCTCAAACACCATTCTCAGTAAATCTCTACAATCAGAGTTATTATCAACAACTAGCACTCGTACACCGTTGAGGGGCAAAGATCGATCGCACATCATAGGTAAATACTTTGTTTGAATACAAACAGCGTTATTTAATTAAACAGACAACATTTGCCTGCCGTTTTGCAGGCAGACGAATGCAAACAATTTTTTTTGGAAATGACTAGCCTTTTTAACCGAGATACATGAAAGTTCTCGCTTTGCAGTTAGTTGAGAAACAGCAACCAAGCAACGGGCGATGCTTTAAAGGTAATTACTTATCTTCTTTGAGAATAATTCAAAGTTGCATCAAGCTTCAGTACGCTTTCGCACTTAAAAACTTTATTTTTAGCGCGATCGCTCTTAAGTATGACTTTAACAAACGTTTTTCTGCCAATTCCTCTCTCAAGATACACCTTTAGTAGTAATGAAGTGCTGGAGTGAGGATTTTTTACTTTGAATGCAAGCAAATCAAACTGAGGGATGATGAGCAATTTACTTGTAAATTGGCAAAATCGCAATATAAGGCGCGATCTTCCTTATAAGCGTCAGGGATGTGGGGCATGATTAAATCTTGGATGGTGATTGGGGGTGTGACTTTTGTAGTTGCGCTGGCTGCTAATTTCTTTACCCCAAGCGATCGCAGATGGTTTAAAAGCTTGCAAAGACCGAGATGGCTAACTTTTGAGGCAGCAATTCCACTTATTTGGACTGTAATATTTATCTGCGGTGCTTGGTCAGCTTATATTGTCTGGGAAAAAAACCCCTCAACGACTGAAACATGGTTGCGGATGGGTTTATACTTACTTTTAGAAATTGCTACCATCGCCTACACGCCTGTAATGTTTAGACTTCGCAGCCTGAAAATCGGTACAATTATTGGTGCGATCGGTTTTATTATCGCTGTTATTTTAACACTGGCAGTTTTACCCGTTTCTGGTTGGGCAGCACTGTTACTGGTTCCTTATTTACTTTGGAGTCCTATTGGCACTTACACCACTAAGGCAATGACTGAGCTTAATCCTCAAGATGCTTGAATAGGTGTTGGTTGTTGGTGGTTGGTGGTTAGTTGTTGGTGGTTAGTTGTTGGTGGTTAGTTGTTGGTGGTTGGTTGTTGGTGGTTGGTTGTTGGTGGTTAGTTGTTGGTGGTTAGTTGTTGGTGGTTAGTTGTTGGTTGTTTTTTTCTATCCAAATTCCACTACCCACTACCCACTACCCAAATTCCACTACCCACTATCCAAATTCCACTATCAACTATCAACTACCCATTATCCAAATTCCACTACCCAAATTCCACTACCCACTACCCAAATTCCACTATCTATCAAAACTACAACCTGCGACTGATTAAAAGCATACTTGAAAATTGTCAAAATTGCCGTGTGTAACTCAATCCGGTTTAGTTAAGGATAATAGCTGCACAAAGGATACCTTTGTAAAAGCATTAGTTTGTTGTCTTAATGATTAGCGTTGTAACGAAAGTTGAAGCAATGGTAACGACAGCTTCTGCATTCGTAACGAAAGTTGAAGCATTAGTAACGACAGCTTTAATGTTTGTAACAAGAGTTGAAGCTGTGGTAACGACAGCTTCTGCATTGGTAACGACAGCTTTTAGCGTGGTGACAAATAAGCAACTTATATTAACGACGGTAAAATTGAGGCTGAATAACCTTAAGTAAACGATATCAAGATACAACTTGACAAATGCACTTATTTGAGAGATGAATATGATTAAATCTTGGATGATTATTGGAGCGATAACTTTCATTGTGATGATTGGTAGTTTCTTCATCACTCCCCGTGACATCAAATGGTTCGCTAGCTTAACTCGTCCCAGATGGCTAGTTTTTGAACCACTAATTCCGATCATTTGGACTGTGATTTTCATTTGCGGTGCAGCTTCGGCTAATATTGTTTGGCAAAAAAATCCCGGAAGTTTGATAACCTGGCTGTTAATGGGTTTATACCTGCTGCTGGAAATTATCACTGTCACCTACATACCGATAATGCTGAGGTTCCGCAGTCTCAAAAGAGGTGAGATTATTGGTTCAGTTGGTGCTATTTTCGGTGTGGTGTTAACAATTTGTGTTTTGCCGATTTCGCCACTGGCAGCGGGTTTGCTAGTACCTTATTTACTGTGGAGTCCGATTGGTGCTTACACCACTGACGAGTTAATTAAGCTAAATCCTCAAGATGCGTGACATCCTCCAGACACCGACCCTATCGGGTACGGGGAAAAGCTTCCCAATATCGCTATTGGGTATTCCTGCTTCACAAGTCGCGTCTAGACCGAAGTCCCCGACAACGATACTTCCACAGGCAGCTTGACCGTGAGTCCCACGGCTGCAAGACCCCTTTGCTCTACTACCATTGCAGCAGCGACATCGCGGTCTGTTGTATATCCACACTCATGACAAACATGAACGCGCTCGGACAGTTTTTTCTTTCCAGTGTAAGTTCCGCATTGAGGACAAGTCTGGCTAGTTCCATTAGGGTCAACCTTAGCAAAGTACACCCCACGTTTCCAACAAACCCAAGACAAAATCTCAAGGAAACTGCCCGAAGCAGCATCAAGACAATGCTTTGCTAGCATCCCCCGACTAGTCATCTTGAGATTCAAATCCTCGGCAAAAATCATGCCCACACCCAAATTAGACAAAGCATGAGCAGTTTTGATGTGGAACTCTTTACGGATACTATGAATGCGTTCGTGCAGTCTGCGAACTTTATGCTGAGTCTTGCGGTAGTTGGCAGAACCCTTGGTTTTGTTTCTTAACTTGCGTTGCAGCCATCGAAGCTTGCTTTGCAAATCCGCAAAGAAACGTGGTCTGTCTACCAATTTGCCATTAGATACAGCCAAGAACTTAGACAGTCCCATATCAATACCAATGGAATCACCATGCGGCATGATATCAGGAACGGAGGCATCACACTGCAAAATCAATTGGCTATACCATCCCGATGCTTTATTGATTACCCTAACCTGTTTGATAACAAATCCATCTGGGATTGGGCGATGCACTCTTATCGGTACTGCTCCAATTTTAGGCAGTTTAATTTGCAGTCCAGTCAAGGGGTTGTCTTTAAACTGCGGAAATACAAACGACCGATACTGCCCAAACTTTTTGAATCTTGGGAATCCAAAACCTCGCTCTTTCATAAATTTGAAAGCTTTATCAAGACGCTTGAGGGCATCTTGCAAAACCTGCGATTGAACGTCTTTAAGTTCTGGGTTTTCCTTTTTAGCTGGGGTCAGCGCATTCTGTTGTTTGTAATAGTCGGGGTATGGTGCATCAGTAGGGATAATGTACTCAGAACGGATACTGCAAGCATTGACCGCACACTTACGCGAGGCTATCCAGTCTTTACGTTCCCGCAAAGCATAGTTGTAAACTTTGCGGCAAGCTTCCATCCAGGCAAACATTCTGTCCTCTTGGATGTCAGACGGGTAAATCCGGTATGTGTAGGTCAAACTAAGCATTTTGTAACCTCCATTTGAATTCTAACAGATTTTGCTAACTGGTTAGAATTGTCTAGAGATAGTCAAAAATTCAACTGCCCCACTCCCTCTTTGGGAGTTACGGCAAATTAGTTAATTTCTCACACTCATACAACACGTCCATAACGAGCTGACAGAGAACTACCTGGTATCAATTGGTTATTCAACCAGCAATACATCTGATCTCCTAAAGAGAAATGCCACCATTCTCTAGGATTGCGTTGAAATCCGGCTTTTAACATTACATTATGCAACAGTTGACGATGAGCGTGATATTGTTGTGCTTCGACGCTATTATTGGCAAAGTAATCGGGAAGCGATCGCTCTGACATTTCATCAATCGGCGAACCCATATCAACTACTCGTCCATTATCATCTACCAGCGTCACATCCACCGCCGCGCCTGTACTGTGGGGAGGCGGAGTCTTTTCATCTAAACTGGGTACAGCCCAAATTTGATAAACCGCTTCCCAAATCTCTTGGCGTTTAGTTGGTGACAATGCCTCAGTTAATCCCCTTTCTGACAGCGCTTGAGCAAAACTGTAATCTACCATAAACTGTTGCACAGCAACCGGGCGATAAGCATCAAAAATTTGAATGCGCCAATTTGGATGTATTGATTGTAAGTAACTTTGCGCTTCAAGCAAGTTAGAAATCAAGCTAGAGCGGATAAAATAAGGAGAATGTTCCCCATAAGGGGCGCCTAGCTTTTCATAAGGATGGGGAGACTCCACCGCAAACAATTCTAAAGGAATCTCCACCAACGGTTCACCACATTCGATAATTGGCACTTGATGATAAAGGCGCATTTTGATTTTGGGCATTGGGAATTGGTAATTGGTAATTGGTAATTGGGCATTGGGCATAGGTTTGGCTGTGCGTAGGCATCGGCAGCGCGGTCATGTTCGTTACCCCCATGAGCGACTGCCGCAAGGGTTTCCCGGCAGACGCGCACCTGCCGTCATTGGGCATTGGTAATAATTCTTTCCCAATCATAGGCAGGTGCTACAACTTTCTCGGCAGCTTTTCGGGGGAAGCTTAAGAGCGAAAACGTGACGAGTGGAAAATACGCACTTGCCTGCCTCCCCTTTCCCCTTTCACGGCAGGTGCTACAACGGGGGGAACCCCCGCAACGCACTGCCTCCCCTTTCCCCCTCTTCAAAAACCCTTGTCCCCTTATCCCCTTGTCCCCTTATCCCCTTGTCCCCCTTGTCCCCCTTGTCCCCCTTGTCCCCCCTTTGGTACCGGATCGTATCCACCGGGATGAAAGGGATGGCAGCGCAAAATCCGCCAAATTGCCATCCAACTACCGCGCAGAACACCAAATCGTTCAATTGCTTCAATAGCATACATTGAACAAGTTGGCTGAAAGCGACAAGTTGGGGGAAACAGCGGTGATATGAAAATGCGATAACCTTTAATTAACCAAATAAATAATAATTTCATCGCAGTAACCCAAATCCTATACATTGATAATAAGCGTCAACGTTTTTCATATTGTTGTATTGTTAACTTCATTTTTTGATTTACAGTCAACTCCGTCTTTGTCGCTGCAAGTTGCGATCGCTGCTGTTTGGGTGTCACTCATTCTCCTGATTGCCTGGGTGACAAATCGTTTTGTCAATAGCGATACAGAACTTCTGCGGAAAATCGTTCATATTGGCACTGGCAATGTGATTTTATTCGCATGGTTACTAAATTTCCCTGCGAGTGTGGGGATTACAGCTTCGATTTTAGCGAGTGCTGTCACCTTATTGTCCTATCTATTTCCGATTCTCCCAGGTATTAATAGTGTCGGACGCCAAAGTTTGGGGACATTTTTTTATGCTGTTAGTGTAGGTGTTTTAGTTGCCTGCTTCTGGCACTTGCAACAACCGCAGTACGCAGCGATCGGTATTTTGATAATGGCATGGGGAGATGGATTAGCAGCGCTGATTGGACAGCGATTTGGCAAACATAAATATCAAGTCTTTGGGGTACAAAAAAGCTGGGAAGGCTCTTTGACGATGGCTATTGTCAGCTATATTGTCTGTAGTTTGATTTTACTCTTCACACTGGGCAATGTTTGGCAAACTTGGTTGGTATCGCTGGTAGTTGCTGTGGTAGCTACTGGTTTAGAAGCTTTTTCTTTGTTGGGTGTTGACAATTTGACAGTTCCTATAGGTAGTGCGGCTTTTGCTTTTGTGTTAATTCAGTTACTAAGTTGAGAATAAATAGGATTTTTAAACGCAGAGGAGCGCGAAGTAATCGCAGAGGTACGCAGAGGTTTTTCGAGTTTAATTTGTGGGGAATTTGGGCAATTTTTTATTTAGCGGCATTAGTTGTAACATCTGCCATGACTATAATACTGGCATCTGTAGTTATGTCGTCTGTGATAATTTTGGGGATGATATTGACGCTGGTATCTGTAGTAATGTCGTCTGGGGTGACGATTTTGACGATAGTAAACGCGGTTTCGATTATACCTGCGATTTGGACGCACTCGGCGATGATGTCGATAGCTGCGGGAACGCACCTTTTGCCAATAACGACGAAGACGCTGGTGATGGATATTCCGATAATACTCGTATTTGGTCTGTTTGACTTGGACTGTATCAGCTTCCAAGTTGCCTTGAATTGATGAATTTTCTTCATTGGCAAGCGTGAAAGAATTCATCACACTTTGATTTGCCTGTGTGGAAGTAACTGGCAATGTCGATTCTTGAGACTGTGGCTGGTTTTGAACTTTATTTACTAAATGTGCTGCTGCTGTCTCAAATCCCAGGCAACTGGGCAATAGTAAAGCACTAACTATCAATTTCCAAAACATTGTTGAAGTGTTCCTAGTTTTTGATTCTCTGAAATGGCTAAATTTATCCCCAGCGTATTTTTTGCACCAGGAATAAACAAAGCCTTTAGTTAGGACTTACCACAGCCAGCATTATTAAGAGAGTATCCAAGCGATCGCTTCTTTCACTCTCTGACAAATATTAATGATTTAATAACATTTACAAAACGATACATATACATAGCAAATAGACTCTAATCTCCCCAATGACGGCAGGTGCTCCACTTGGGGAGCCACTGCGTTGGACGGGTTTCCCGGCAGACGCGCAAGTGGCGTGAGACCCCAAGACCCTTACGGGTTCGGCAGTCCCCCATCGACGGGAACCGCCAAGACGGGGGCTGCCTCACCGCACTGCCTCCCCAATTCCCGATTCCCAATTACCTATTACCCATTCCCAATTCCCAATTCCCAACAAAAAAAGTCGGTGGATAATTTACTTTTCCACCGACTTTAATTTTCATTGACACATCTAATATCATCATTTACCAATTGTCGGCTGCACCTTTGTAAGGTTCACCCGTAAACGGTTGTATACCAATAACAGGATAAGCATCATCATTAGGACCAAAAATCCGCATCGCCGCTTCAGAAATATACTGGGCAATGCTCGCTAATATTCTGGAGATAGCCATCATATTAAATTCTCCTTTTTTCGCAGTGTTTTTAATTGCGATGTATCTACTTTAATTCTCATATTCTGGACTGGCTCAGATTCTCAATATATTGAGAATTTATGCAATGATTCTTCAGGTGTTGTTGCAATACTTTATATAAGAAAAATTAAACTTTGCCCTTTGATTATGATTCTAACCTATACCAATTATTCCTCACCTTATAAATGTAAGGCTATAGGAACTAAAGCTCAGAACCCCGGTAACTCCTGCGAAACCGGGGTTCTTGTTGTTCACGCTCTTATGCGCGGATTGCTATATCTAGTTATTTCTCACAAATACTATAAATAAATATGAACTAATAGTATTAATTTGACCGCAACTACCTGATTTAAAGCACTAAATGACATAAGTCTTGCGACAGTTGACATTATTTATGGTAAAACCTACCATAAATAAAAGCATTCTTGTAAGGGCGCGTCAGCATGATAACTTTGCCAAACTTGGACTGTGCACATACCAATATCCAGCAAGAAAACCAAGAATTAAACGTCTCTGCGGCTGATTACAGTTTGCTGACTGACCTCTACCAGCTAACAATGGCAGCTTGTTACACAGGTGAAGGTGTAGAACAATCATCGGCAAGCTTTGAATTGTCTGTGAGACGCTTACCTGAGAATTTTGGTTATTTAATTGCGATGGGTTTAGCGCAAGCGTTGGAATATTTAGAAAAATTCCGCTTTAGTTCCTCTCAAGTAGCGGCTTTGCAAGCGACGGGAATTTTTGAAGGTGCAAGCGATCGCTTTTGGTCATTGCTGCTTGAAGGACGTTTTACCGGCGATGTCTGGGCAGTGCCAGAAGGTACAGCGGTATTTGCGAATGAACCGTTGTTACGTGTAGAAGCACCGCTGTGGCAAGCACAGCTAGTAGAAACTTATTTGTTAAATACCATTAATTATCAAACATTAATTGCCACAAAAGCCGCACGGATTCGCGATGTCGCAGGCGAGAAAGCCACCTTACTAGAATTTGGTACAAGACGGGCATTTAGTCCCCAAGCCTCTTTGTGGGCAGCGCGGGCAGCGTTAGCGGGTGGATTAGACGCTACATCCAATGTGTTAGCAGCGCTACAACTAAGACAAAAGCCAAGTGGTACAATGGCTCACGCCTTAGTCATGGCTTTATCGGCAATGGCAGGTAGTGAAGAACAAGCATTTACAGCATTTCATCGATATTTTCCGGGTGCGTCATTGTTAATTGATACTTATGATACAATCGCTGCTGCCAAAAAGTTAGCTGAAAAAGTCAACTCAGGGGAAATGAAATTAGCAGGAGTTCGGTTAGATTCTGGGGATTTAGTTAACTTATCAAAAGAAGTGCGATCGCTTCTTCCTGATGTGTCAATTTTCGCTAGTGGCGACTTAGATGAGTGGGAAATTGCTAAACTCAAAGCAGCTGGTGCCCAAATTGACGGTTATGGATTGGGAACGCGACTAGTTACCGGTTCGCCGATAAACGGAGTTTATAAACTAGTAGAAATTGATGGTATCCCTGTCATGAAAGAGTCTAGCGGTAAAATCACTTATCCAGGGCGAAAGCAGATTTTTCGCACTTTAAATGAAGGTAAAATCAAAGGCGATCGCTTGGGATTAGCAACGGAAAGCACTAGTACAGAACAACCTTTATTGCAATTAATGGTTAAAGACGGTAAACGAATACAAGCCTCAGAAACTTTAGCAGAAATTCGCCAACGCAGCGCAGCTTCAGTCGCGAGTTTACCTGAAGAAACCAGACAGCTAAATCATCCTGTTTCCGTACAAGTAGAAATTTCCGCCGAGTTAGAAAAACTCACCCAGCAGACGCAAAGACTAGGGATTGGGGACTAGGGGACAAGGGGGACAAGGAGGACAAGGAGGACAAGGAGGACAAGGAGATAATTTTTTCTCTCGATTCCCCATTACCCATTACCCATTACCCATTCTCAATGCCCAATTCTTAATCCAAAATCCAAAATCTAAAATCCAAAATGTTGAAGATTGCTTTATTTGGTACAAGTGCCGATCCACCAACTGCGGGACATCAAACAATTTTAACTTGGTTATCTGAACATTACGATCGCGTGGTAGTTTGGGCAGCAAATAATCCCTTTAAATCGCATCAAACACCTTTAGAACATCGGGTTGCGATGCTACGATTATTAATTGCGGATATGAATACACCACAGCGCAACGTTGTTTTAGAACAAGAATTAAGTAGCTTTAGAACACTAGAAACAGTAGAAAAAGCGAAACTCAGCGTAGGTGAAGACGTAGAATTAACATTAGTTATCGGTTCAGATTTGCTGAATCAACTGCCGCGTTGGTATCGAATTGAAGATTTGTTGCGACAAGTACAATTACTAGTAGTGCCGCGACCGGGATATGCGATAGATGAGTCTAGTTTGTCAGGGGTGCTTCATCTGGGAGGAAAAATTGCGATCGCTAACCTCATCGCGTTGGATGTTTCCTCAACAGCGTATCGTGAAAATAAAGATCCTAAAACATTAACTCCCCCTGTTGTTAACTATATTCAACAAAAGCATTTGTACGAATGCCAGGACACAAGCAAAAAAAAATTCCAAATCTGTTAAATCAACAACCTTTGGCTGATTTCAAAGTTGGTGTCGATAATGTAATTTTTTCTGTAGATACCGCGCAGAATCGGCTACTAGTTTTATTAATAATGCGACAGCAAGAGCCATTTTTAAATCAATGGAGTCTTCCCGGTACTTTAGTACGTCAAGGAGAATCTTTAGAAGATGCCGCTTATCGCATCATGTCGGAGAAAATTAAAGTTAACAATCTCTATTTAGAGCAATTGTATACCTTTGGCGGACCCAATCGCGATCCACGCGAAGCGATCGATAGCTTTGGTGTCCGCTATCTATCAGTTAGCTACTTTGCCCTTGTCCGCTTTGAAGAAGCCGAATTAATTGCCGATAAAGTAACTGGTATAGCTTGGTATCCCGTGAAGCAAGTACCGCAATTAGCCTTTGACCATAACGAAGTTTTAGCGTATGGACACAGGCGATTGCGAAATAAACTAGAGTATAGTCCGGTAGCTTTTGAAGTCTTACCAGAAACATTTACTTTAAATGATTTGTATCAGTTATATACTACAGTTTTAGGAGATAATTTTGCCGATTATTCTAATTTTCGAGCGCGTCTACTCAAACTAGGTTTTTTATCCGATACTGGAATTAAAGTATCACGCGGCGCAGGTCGTCCAGCTAGTTTGTATAAGTTTGATGCCGAAGCATTTGCCCCATTCAAAGATAAACCTTTGGTCTTTATTTAACAACCGTAAAGATGCCAAGGACGCAAAGTTATGAAATCACCGGATGAGTGTTTCAATATTCAAGAGATTCGCGATTGTATTGATGAAATTGATAAGCAAGTTATCTCTGATTTAAGCAAAAGATTTGCATATGTGAAAGCAGCGGCTAAGTTCAAAAACAGTGAAACAAATGTAAAAGCCCCAGACAGATTTAATTCTATGTTGCAGTCACGACGTGTGTGGGCTGAAGAAGTAGGCTTAAATCCAGATGTAATTGAAAAGCTATATCGAGATTTGGTTAGTTATTTCATAGATGAAGAATTAAAACATTGGCAGTCAAATAAAAAACCGGAAGAATCAAGTTTAGAAAATCCCAAATCTAAAATCTAAAATCCAAAATGAAGATTGCGATCGCTCAAATTAATCCGACAATTGGTGACTTACCAGGAAACGCTACCAAAATTCTCTATGCAGCACAACAAGCAGCCGCAGCAGGTGCGCGTTTACTACTAACACCAGAACTTTCTTTATGTGGCTATCCACCGAGGGATTTATTGTTAAATCCTAGTTTTGTGGAGGCAATGCGTATAACTTTGCAACAATTAGTTAAAGATTTGCCGCCAAATTTAGCTGTGTTGGTGGGGACAGTCGAAAAAAATTCTCAGGCACACAATAATGGTGAAAAAGCTTTATATAACAGCATGGCGTTGTTAGATGAAGGTATCAAACAAATTTTTCATAAGCGACTTTTACCAACTTATGACGTATTTGATGAAAGTCGCTACTTTGAACCAGGTTTACAAGCCAATTATTTCACCTTAGATGATATTGATATTGGCGTAACTATTTGCGAAGATTTGTGGAATGATGAGGAATTTTGGGGTAAACGTAGTTACACCAACAATCCGATTGCTGACTTAGCAATTTTGGGTGTAGATTTCGTTGTAAATTTATCTGCATCGCCCTACAGCGTTAATAAACAGCAGTTTCGAGAAACGATGTTGCGACATAGTGCCATTCGTTTTCAACAACCGATTATTTACGCCAATCAAGTAGGTGGAAATGATGATTTAATTTTCGACGGCAGAAGTTTTGCTTTGAATAGTCGGGGTGACTTGATATGTCGTGCCCGTGGATTTGAAAGCGATTTAGTAATAGTTGAATTTGACGAAGTACGGCGAGATTTACTACAAAGTTCTGTAGTAGCTGAATATGAAAGTGAAGATGAAGAAATTTGGCACGCTTTAGTTTTGGGAGTGCGAGATTATGCTCAAAAGTGCCGCTTTTCTCAAGTAGTATTGGGTTTAAGTGGAGGAATTGATTCTTCATTAGTCGCAGCGATCGCTACTGCCGCACTTGGTAAAGAAAATGTCTTCGGTGTGCTGATGCCTTCACCCTACAGTTCCGAACATTCTATCAGCGATGCTTTAGCGTTGAGCAAAAGCCTGGGAATCAAGACTACCACATTACCCATCGGGCAGTTAATGCAAGGCTATGACAACACCTTAGCAGACTTGTTTGCTGGCACGCAATTTGGGCTAGCCGAGGAGAATATTCAATCCCGGATTCGAGGTAATTTATTGATGGCGATCGCCAACAAATTCGGCTATCTCCTCGTATCTACCGGCAACAAATCAGAAATGGCAGTTGGTTACTGCACCCTTTACGGTGATATGAATGGCGGATTAGCAGTAATTGCCGACGTTCCCAAAACCCGCGTGTATTCAATTTGCCACTGGCTTAATCAGCACTCCCCATTCCCGTACAGACGTTCCAGTGGAACGTCTCTACCCCACTCCCCAATCCCCGAAAACGTCCTCACCAAAGCACCCAGCGCAGAACTCAAACCAGGTCAAGTCGATCAAGACTCCCTACCACCTTACGAGATATTAGACGACATTCTGCAACGCCTGATTTACAACCATCAATCAGCCGCACAAATTGTTGACGCCGGTCACGACGCACAAATTGTAGACCGAGTAATTCAGATGGTAGCGCGTGCCGAATTTAAGCGACGACAAGCACCCCCCGGCTTAAAAATCACCGATCGCGCCTTCGGTACTGGTTGGCGAATGCCGATCGCCAGCAATTGGTTTTCAGTTAAAAACGCCTACCAGAGTAAAACAATCCCCATACATAAGTAAGCACGCATAAATAATCTTTATTTTGGTGCAAGTGTCCTTTCATACACTTGCACATGTTTATAACTGCGTACTAAGCACTTTAGTGCTTAAAAAAATCCTCTGTTTGGTCAAAATTTTCCTGTGTTGCTTGACAAAAGTGGAAAAATATGAGTTAATTTATATAGTACATAAATACTATATAAACAAACCGAGGAAAATCCACCTCAAATGAAGCTTTTCTTACCTACGCAGATATTCTGCAATTTTCGAGTTTGCTAATAGACATCTCCAGAAATTAAATATGCGTCATTCAGAACCCTTGTAGAGACGCGATATATCGCGTCTCTACATTGTTTGTCGGAGATGTCTAATAATGTTTTTTTGGCAAATCAGCCAGAAACATCTAAAAAAGCAAGCATCTCAGTTTTTAAAACCAAAATCATCACCTATTAACTAGTTTGAAATCAACCTGATTGCAAACATAGCTGTAACTTTCTTTTTTCAGCAAAAAATCGCCTAGCCTAAATCGTGGAATTAGATTTTCAGTAATTCTACGGCGTTAAAAACGTTCATTTAAAGGCTAGCTTGATGTCTGCATACAAAAAGTCTAACTTCAGCTTGCAAAAAAAAGTACACAATTGCACATTTAAAGGAGTAGAGTATGAGCATAGCAGTCAAAGACAGCAAACAACAACTAATGCAAGCATTTCAGCAAATAATTGCTGATAGGAAAAAATTAGAATCTAAAATAGCAACCAAACAAGAAGAAGCAGAAAAAGCGAAAAATAAAGAAACACTCGAAGCAGCTTCTACCTACACAGTTGATAATATTGTCAAAGGTTTAGCTGATTTGCAATTAGAGTTTGGCAGCATCGTCAATGAACTTTCGGAAAAGTTAGCTAGACAGAACTCTAAGTTAGATGAACTGAATCGGGCAAGAGAAATTGCCAGCCAAAATTTGGAAGAACTTCAGCAAATTAGAATTGTTGCCGATGCTTTAGATATCTTAACTCAAGAACACCGAGAAAAGTTAAAAGCCCTTGAAGAAGATATTGCCAGCAAGCGAGAAACACTAGAAAAAGAAATTGCCCAAAAGCGTAAAGAATGGCAAAAAGAGCAAGCAGAGTATGAAGAAGCACTACAAGCATACAACGAATCATTAGCCAAACAACGCTCTTTAGAAACAGACGAATATCAATATAAGTTAGAAACTACTCGCAAACTTAACACAAACGCTTACGAAGCGAGAAAGCGCAACTCAGAAAGAGAAATACAAGAAACTACGCAACAAAAAGAAAAAGATTGGGCAGAACGAGAAAAAATTCTCAAGCAACGTCAACCTTTATTTACAGAATATCAACAACAAGTCGCAGCCTTTCCTAACGAAATGGAAGAAGCAATTAAGAAAGCTAGAGAAGAAGCAATTAAAGACACAAGTCAAAAAGCAAAAGTAGAGGCTGATTTATTTGAAAAAGATTGGGAATCCACCAAACAAAGCTATGAAGCGAAAATTCAATCTTTGGAACAAACAATTCAAAAGCAAGTTGAGCAAATAGAAGGTATTTCCGCTCAACTACAAACTGCATTGAAACAAGCACAAGACTTGGCAATGAGAGCTTTCGACGGTTCAGCAAAGTAGTTTGTAGTTGATTTGGTGAGCAATGCCCACTAAACATGATTTTTATTTTTGAATTAATCGAGGTTTGTTATGGCAGCTAGAAAACCAAATGATAAAAACACCAAAGTAGAAATTCTTCAAGCATATGAAGAATTAGCCAAAGAGAAAGCAGCACTCAAATCACAAATTGATCAACTACAGAAAGGCAGTCAATCTGCCACAGTAGAAAAACCTAAATTGGAACCAAAAGCTATGAACCAGTCATCTACCGTCCAGCAAAAGATGAATTCTACGATTGAAAACTTGGCAAAAATTCAGTTGGGCTTTGGTAGTGCTGCCAGCGAATTGTCTGAACAACTCAGCAACCAAGCTTTCAAATTAGCAGAAATCAGAGAAGCCATAGATAAAGAAGTTGAAGAATTAAAGCAGTTACATAATTTGGAAATTTCCGAAGATATATTAGATACGCTTGTCAAATCTTATGAAGATAATGCAAAGGCTTATCAAGAGGAATTTAGCCAGCGTTATGAAGAGTTATCCCAAGAAATTTTAGAAGAAAGAAATACTTGGAGTAAAGAGCAAGACGAATACAAAGTAACGACAAAAGAACGCAATGAAAACATTCATAAAACTCGCCAAAGAGAAACGGCAGAATATAAGTATGATTTAGAACTGCAACGCAAACTAGAGACAGATGAATATGAACAACGGCAGAAAGATTTGTATAAAGAGTTGGAAGAGATACAACAAGAAATAAATAAACAGTGGAGTGAAAAAGAGAAAGAAGTTTCTGAGCGAGAAAAGCAATTTGAAGAAGCCAAAGCTAAGGTAGAAGCATTTCCTAAAGAAAAAGAAGCGGCAATTAAGAAAGCGACAGAAGAAGGCAAAGGTATTGCTCACTACCAAGCTAAGATAAAATCCGATTTATACGCCAAAGACGTAGAAGGACAAAAACGTTTTTACGAACAAAGACTGCAATCTTTAGAACAGACAATATCCAATCAAGATTCTCGAATTATAAATCTAGCAAAACAACTTGACTCTGCTCTCAAACAAGTTCAAGATTTGGCAGTTAAAGCTATTGAAGGTTCGGCAAATGTCAATTCATATCAAGCGATAAAAGAAATTGCTTTGGAACAAGCAAAAACTCAAGCGAAAAATAAATAGTTTGATTTTAACCTAGATTTATAAACTAGTAAAAACGTGATTTTTACTAGTTTATAACTTTAATAATCTCGTAGTGAGGACTTTAGTCCTCAAATGAAAGGACTGAAGTCCTTACTACTTGTTTAAAAAAGAAAATAGAGACGCATTTATTTTTACGTCTCTACCCAGAGGAAACCCATAATATTTAAAAGTTAAAAAATAAAAAATTACAACATAAATTTCTCTGCAAGCGACTTGATAGATATTACTCAAGTTCAATGCAGGCTGAATTATAGTGTTTCATCCAGCTTTTTTGCCTGCGGTTTGGTGTCAATTTGGTTGTTGGCTAGGAATCTAGTGGCACCATTCTCAGTTTTTATTGGTTTGCCTTTATTAGGTGGTTTTAGACGAGTCATAACAAGATATCCGATTGTGAACTCTCTACTACTTGGGATACAAGTCCGAAAGTTGCTAATCCGGAAATATAGAAAAAAAAATCGGCTTGTAGCCGATAAAAAAGATTAAATTGTCTGTATTGCTTGCAAACAGCGGATTTCATATCACGCAAAGGCAGAAAAATCTAGATTGGGGGGAATATCTTGAATACGTCCAGGACCGATCGCTTGTAATGCTTCTTTCAAAGAAATATCACCAGTATACAACGCCTTCCCGACAATCACACCAGTTACACCTTGAGCTTCTAACGCAAGCAAACTTAACAAATCTGTTACAGAACTAACGCCACCAGAAGCGATAATCGGGATAGAGATAGCACCGGCAAGTTCTCGCAAAGCGTCTAAATTCGGTCCTGACAAAGTTCCGTCACGGTGGATATCTGTGTAGATAATCGCTGCTGCTCCTAATTCTTGCATTTGTACGGCTAGCTGCGTAGCTAAAACTTCTGAAGTTTCTAACCAACCACGAGTTGCTACTAATCCGTTACGTGCATCAATACCAATAATAATTTGTTCGGGAAATTCTTGGCAGAGTTCTTGTACTAACTCAGGTTGTTCTACAGCGATGGTTCCCAAAATTGCCCGCTGCACACCTATATTGAATAATTGTTGCACTTCGGAGCGATCGCGCAAACCCCCACCAACTTGAATTGGCACCGATACTGTAGAGGCGATCGCTTCAATTGCCCCTAGATTAACTATCTTACCTGCTTTTGCGCCATCCAAATCAACAACGTGCAATTTACTTGCACCTTCATCAACCCACTGTTTAGCAACATCAGCCGGATTTTCATTAAAAACTTGCGACTGTGAATAGTCTCCTTGATAAAGTCGTACACAACGACCTTCTAGTAAATCAATCGCGGGAATTACATCCATAATTGTTGGTTGTTAGTTGTTAGTGGTTAGTTGTTGGTTGTTGGTTGTTAGTTGTTAGTTGTTAGTGGTTAGTTGTTAGTTGTTGGTTGTTGGTTGTTGGTTGTTAGTTGTTGGTTGTTGGTTGTTGGTTGTTGGTTGTTGGTTGTTGGGCATTAGGCATTGGGGAAGAAATTCCTCCTTGTCCCCCTTGTCCCCCTTGTCCCCTTGTCCCCTTGTCCCCCTTGTCCCCCTTGTCCCCCTTGTCCCCATTCCCCATTCCCCATTCCCTACTCCCTACTCTCTCTCATAACAGCTTGCCGAAAACCCAACACAATCAATATATTAGAAAGCGTTAAAAAAACTTCTGCACCCCCGTGTAGCCAATCAACATTTGCTAAAGATTTACCATAATGCACTTGGGCATAAATCCCTACCGGAATCGTTACTCCGACAAAGACCAAAGTGCCGTAAAATCCATAAAGTGCCAAACGTGGCATTTGCTGAGAACGTCTAATAAACCACAAGAACCCTAAGTAGGGAAACAGTGATAGGGCAAATAAAGTTTCTTTTGAAATCATAGATTTGAGGAGTTAGGAGTTGTAGAGACGTTCCGCTGGAACGTCTGTACGAAAGTTAAGAAATCATAACTTTGATGTCATAGTTTCTTGAGAATCTGTTTCTACAGGTTTTTCCGATTTGGTGGAACGCCAAATCAACACCGCAGCTGCCCAAAGTGTAAAATTACCAATTAAAGTCATGGCAGCTTGCAGCGTTACCAACCATTCTAAAGATTCGGCATTATCGAAATAATGCCAGGTGCAAGCACACATGGCGCTAATCAAAGCTGGTAACATGGCAAAAGACAATGCTCCCCAAGTACGATTGCCAGTAACTTCACCGTAAGTCCAGATTAACCAAATCGCGGCAATCCACTCAATAACGCTAGAAATATGAATAATCCAGGTGGGAATTGAAAGAGCGTGCATATAGTTAAAAATTAGAAGTTGTAGAGACGCGATGAATCGCGTCTATGCGTCTATAGAAGGTAAAATCCAAAATGTCTAAGATGCGGGTGTTGTTGTCTGGGTATTACGGTAAGGGTAATGGTGGTGATGAAGCTTTGTTAGCGACGCTTCTACAAATGCTACCAGAACATGTCACGCCTGTGGTTCTTTCTGGTAATCCACAAGAAACACAGCAACGCTATCATGTCGAGTCAAGCGATCGCATGGCACCATTATCTGTAATTCAAGCTTTGCGCTCCAGCGATGCTTTTATCTGGGGTGGTGGTAGTTTAATTCAAGATTCAACCAGTGCCATTAGCCCATTTTACTACGGCTCTTTGATGGCATTGGCACAAAAAATGAACTTGAAAACTGTTGCTTGGGCACAAGGAATTGGTCCGTTAAAGCGTTCTTTGACTCGTTCTTTGGCGCGGAACGCCTATTCTAATTGTACCAAAGTTAGTGTACGCGATCGCGCTTCTGCTGCTTTATTATCTGATTGGCAAATACCTTTTATTCTCGCACCCGATCCGGTTTGGGCTTTGGAAAGTAAACCTGTACCCGGACTTTGGGATTTACCTGCGCCGAGAGTTGCTGTAACATTGCGATCGCATCCGCAACTCACAGAAACACGCCTTGCTAATTTAACTCGCGCCTTGGTTGATTTCCAAAAAGCTACACAAACCTTTATTTTACTGCTGCCTTTTCAAAAAAGCGAAGATTTAAGCATTGCCGAAGCTATCCAACCGCAACTAGCAGATGTCAGCAAAATTATGTGTCTGGAAGATCCGCAACTTTTAAAAGGTGTGTATCGTGGTGTAGAAATGGCGATTGGAATGCGTTTGCACAGCTTAATTATGGCAGCTAGTGAAGGCTGTCGCTGTTTTGCTTTAAGTTACGATCCCAAAGTTAATCGCTTGATGGAAGATTTAGATATGCCAGGTTGGGATTTAGCTAGTTTACCAGATGACGCCAACTTAATTGGAAAAACTTGGATTGAGCATTATGCCAATGGAGATCCATTGTCACCAGAAAAAATTCAGTTTTTAGTAGATAGAGCACTGATCCACCGTGAGGTGTTGAGGGAAGCATTAACTATAGACTTGATAAAGTGAATTTTTTGTCAATGGTATTTGATTAGATTAATCACAACCCTACAACTCAAACCTATGCCTTTCATTTTCTCACCAATGAACTCTGGCAGCGCACGTGTCATTCTGACTTGGCGATATGACGAGCCGTATGACTTCTACAACTTAGATTCTGGTGAAATCTCCGAGAGCGTACAGCAATTTCTGCACCCCCACAATGCTTATTACACCATTACCAATGGTCATGGTGATCTTGCAGCCTACTGTTGCTTTGGACCGGATGCGCGGGTCAGTGGAGGTGATTACAGTGCCGAGGCACTCGATGTTGGGCTTGGTATACGTCCCAACCTGACGAGGCGGGGACTTGGTCTTCGTGTGGTTGATGCCGTACTCAATTTCGCTCAAAGCAAGTTTGCACCAATTCTGTTTCGTGTTACAGTGGCTGAATTTAATCAGCAGGCGTTACGGATATGTGAAAAAGCTGGATTCCAGCCAGTCCAGAGGTTCCAGAGAGACCTTGATGGTAAACATTTCGTAGTCTTGACGAAGGTATAACAAACGATGAAAAATCTTAAACATCCAAACCAAAGTAGTTTGTAGGTCGCAAATGTGAGTATAAAATCTCATGCTGGATTCAGAACTATACTTGGCGTTCATCGGCTCTGTAGCTCCACGGTGATCCCTATCTGAGGTACGGCATAATTAATAATTAAGCGGCTCTTGACTAATTTAACTGCATGATTCACTTACGAGCGATCGCTAAAAAAACAAACGTTAAAAAACCTGATTCTTTTCCCTTCAATCTTCCTTTAGTTAAAGCTTTTGAAGAAATTAACTTTCAAAAACCTGTAACTTTTTTCGTTGGAGAAAATGGTTCGGGTAAATCAACAATGTTGGAAGCGATCGCAGCAGGGATTAACTCAATTAGCGTTGGTGGAGAAGATATCCAGCGAGACAAAACATTAGACCCTGCTCGACAATTATCTACACAATTTAGGTTTATTTGGCAAAAAAAGACAGCACGAGGCTTTTTCTTAAGAGCAGAAGATTTCTTCAACTTTGCCAAGCGAATTAAAACAATGAGTCAAGAACTCGAAGAAGAAGCTTTAGAATATGAGCAAAAATTTACCGGAACTGGTTTGAAATTAGCCAAAGCTTCTGCACTAAAACAGAAAGCCGGTTTAACTCAAAAATATGGTGACAACCTTGATGCTAATTCTCACGGTGAAAGCTTTCTCAAACTTTTTCAAGCACGCTTCGTTCCCGGTGGATTATATCTGCTTGATGAGCCAGAAGCACCACTTTCTCCACTACGACAATTAGCATTTTTGTCTTTGCTAAAAGAAATGGTAAATCAAGATAGCCAATTTATCATTGTCACACATTCTCCAATTATTATGGCTTTTCCGGAAGCATCAATTCTCAGTTTTGATTCCTCCCCACCAAAAGAAGTTGCTTATGATGAATTGGAACACGTTTCTTTAACGAAAGCTTTTTTAAATAATCCGCAATCTTTTCTTAGACATTTGTAGTAAGCGCTTCAGCGCTTTAGATTTTAACTGGAATGAGCGCAATCGACAAAGTCGTAAGTAGCGGTAATTCATGAATTACCGCTACCGAATAATCGGCTTTTCAATTATTTTTGCGTAAGTCCTATTTAATACAAGCGCTTTAGCGCTTAATACGATCTTTTAATTCATCCCCACAATCTTCTACCAGCTTTCCCATTTAATCTCTCGTGAGTATCTTTCAACAAAGCCGGAATATTCAACTTTTCTGGACATTTAGGTAAACACTCACCGCACTCTGTACACTTATTCGCTTTCATTCCAGCGAACCAGTGACCGGCATTTTCAAACATACCGTAGCGATATTGTCCATAGTCGCTCATATCGTATGCTACAGCAAGATTCCGCAAGCGCAATACTTCCGGTATATTGATATTTGCTGGACAAGGTAAACAAGCATAGCATTGACTGCACTTGTCAGTTGCCAAAGCTGTATTTTTATGACTTTCTAAACGTTCAAAAACAGCAATTTGTTCTGATGTTAATTTACCGTCGAAATTAGCCGCTTGTATTGGTTCTAGCAATTCATCAGGGTTTGCAGCTCCGACGCTGAGGGTGGTAATGTCAGGATTGCTGAGTAAAAAACGATAATTTAACTCTAAGGGTGAAAACGGAGAACACAAATCTTTGAGAATTTGAGGTGGGGTGTAAAGCTTTCCTCCCTTATCAGCTGGAGAAATGATAAAAATGCCCATGTCCTTTTGATGAGCTAACTGAATTGCTGGTGCGTTCCGTTGGAAAAAGTAGTAATAATGCAGATTGACAAATTCAAATAAATCTGTATTGAGAGCTGCAAGAATTACATCAAGGGAACCGTGAGTAGAAAAGCCTACGTGTTTGATGCGGCGATCGCGCTTCGCTTCTTGCACTGCTTGCATACAACCATTTTTGGCTTGAACCCAGTTTAAATGCTCAGTTGTATTTAAACCATGAATTCCCAGACAATCTACATAATCTAGCTTTAATCGCGCCAGAGATTCATCAATATACCGACGCATTGTATCAGCATCGGGTGTGGGAGGAATTTTAGTAGTAATGTGAAGCTGATTTCTGGGTATTTGTCCCCCAATCAACGCCGCACCAAGATACTCCTCACTGTTGCCATAGCCTTTAGCAGTTTCTATATGATTAATTCCTGAGGCGATCGCTTTTTGGATCGTTAAGAGCGCATTTTCAAAAGAAGCCAAGTAACGCATTGTCCCCAAGGAAAGCACCGAGAGGTGTAAATTCGTTTTTCCAAAACGTCGGTATTGCATATTTTAGATTGGGTAATGGGTAATGGGTAATGGGTAATGGATAATGGGCAATGGGCAATGGGCAATGGGAGATTTTTTCCATGCCCAATGCCCCATGCCCAATGCCCAATGCCCCATGCCCCGTGCCCCATGCCCCATGCCCTATTCTCAATCTAAAATTGCTAGCTGTCAGAGCCGAAGCGCTTGATCAAATCTTCGGGACGGAGATTGGAAATAAATTCGCGAAACGCTTGCTGTTCGGCTTCATCAGCATCGCGATCCACGGGGATGGAAGCATCGGCGATTACTTCTTCCATAACCCAAATAGGAGCGTTGGTGCGGAGAGCGACGGCGATCGCATCGCTGGGACGCGCATCAATTTCTTTTTTGACATCGCCTTGCTGGACAATCAAAGCTGCATAAAATGTGTCCTTTTGTAGCGAATGGATAATGACTTTTTCTAAAGTCATATTCCATAGTTCGAGAATATTCACTATCAAATCGTGGGTTAAGGGTCTGGGAGGCTTTTGATTCTCGAGCGCACCCATAATTGCCCTAGCCTGTTCTTGACCAATATAAATTGGCAAAGCGCGGCGATCTGAAGCATCTTTCAAAAGTACAATCGGGCTGCGGGTTATAGCATCTAATGCTATGCCAGCGACTTTCATTTCAATCATTGGCGAAGCCTCTACAATCCTTTGAGCGCTTGGTAGCTATGTAACAAATAGTACCCATTATCGGGAAAGACGGCGAAAAGAATAAACATAGGCGTTTGTTTTCTATAATTACTTCTATTAAACTCCCTACTAGTGGTGAACACTCCTTGGAATTAAAATCGGTGTAGTTCAACAATAATCTTCTTAACCAAGTATGCCTTGTAAATGATATAAATGTCTTGATTTCTTTAGCCGATAATTTGTCTAAAATGATACCCATTATTTTTAAATTCCTGTGATAATTACGAGTTGATTTAAGTCAAAATTAGGCAATAAATAGAGTTAGTTTCGCGAAAAAGCCGTGTTTACAGGATTAATCCAGTCATTAGGAACGATCAAACCTTTAGGGGGCGATTCTTGGCAAATTACATGTTTACCCCAGTCACCTGAGTTAATTATGCAAGATTTAGCTTGTGGTGACAGTATTGCCGTCGATGGTGTTTGCCTAACGGTAGAAGAAATTTTAGAATGCGGATTTATCGCCACCGCTTCACCGGAAACTCTTCGCCGTACAACTTTGGGGAAACAATCAGAGCAGAAGTATGTTAACTTAGAAGCGTCGCTGCGAGTAGGCAGCAAAATCGGCGGTCATTTTGTCATGGGTCATGTAGACGGCACAGGACGAATGCAAGCGGTAGAACAAACTGCAACTTCTTGGGAAATGACTTTTATAGCAGCAGAAAGTGCGGCTCGCTACATTGTCCCCAAAGGCAGTATAGCCGTAAACGGCATCAGCCTGACAGTAGCCGAATATGAACCAGAACTTTCGCAATTCAAAGTGGCAGTTATTCCCCTCACCTACGCCGAAACCAACCTCCGCTATCTCCGTCCCGGTAGTTTGGTTAATCTCGAAGGAGATATTCTCGGCAAATACGTGGAAAAATTGCTTTACCCCGGCAAGCAACATACAACGGACGATGCCAGCTTTGATGAAATCACACCCGCATTCTTAACAGAAAACGGGTATTTGTGAATGGGGAATGGGGCATGGGGCATAGGGCATAGGGCATTGGGGAAGAGGCATCCGGTCTGGGTGAAGGGGGCATGGGGGAAAAATTCCTCTCCCCAGCTCCCCCTTGTCCCCTTGTCCCCTTGTCCCCCCCTCCCCCACTCCCCCCCTCTTCTAGCTTCCCGGTTGCCCAATTATCCTTGTGGTCTGTGTAGCTTGAATCAACTGGCTAAGACCGCTGTCTAATTCTACGCCTGGGTCAGTTGCAACCCAGCCTTGCGATGTCAGGTGACGCACTTCAAAGTGCAGGTGGGGACCTGTGGAATTGCCGGTGCTGCCAACTCGCCCAATTACGGTTCCTTGTTGCACTACCTGACCGGGTTGGACAAACACTTCTGACATGTGACCGTAGAGAGTTTGTTGAGCAAAACTGTGGTTAAGAATAACAGTTAAACCATAACCGCCTACATAGTCAGCAACCTCGACTTGACCAGTAGCAGCTGCTAAAATTGGTGTTCCCATCGCCGCACCCAAATCTGTACCAGCGTGGAAACGGCGATCGCCTGTAATCGGATGCACTCGCCAACCAAACAAAGAAGTAATCGGTGAGGGAACAGATAATGGGAACATCATTCCCCCAGGATTAGAAGCAACTGCGCCAGTATAAGGAATTTGTGGTAATACTGATGCCAGTGGAATGTCGTAAGTTACAGTGCTGTCGCGGGGTGCAGTATTATCAGCCGTCATTGGTGCTGACAATTCCCCAGCCGAAGGAGCGATCGCACTCGAACCAACTATCGGGTTAGAATTGAAATTGCTGGGATTGGGGATAAATCGATTCGGGCGAAAAGCGCTTTTGCTGACACCAACAGAAGCAACTGGCTTTTCACGCCAACTGCCATTGTTGAGATTAATCGGACCAACCCGCGTAGAACGCCATGCGCTACGATTGAGAGTGCTTGCAAGACGACGTGGTGGTGAAACGTTAGCGATCGCCGTTGTTGCTTGACTTCTTGTGATCCAACTCGGTGCTTGTTTACGTGTTACGTCGTTATTAGAATCAGCTACACGCTCATTTCCATAAGGAGTAATCGGTATTTTCGCGCAAATACCACCCGCACCTTGCGCTAAAATGGTTCGACAACCGCTAGAGCGTTCTGTAAGTACTACAGAATTCGGTGCTTGATAATTACTCGTCCCATCGTTTTTATAGTCGTTGGGATCGATATAGGCGTTATTGTAATCTTTTTTGCTGTCTGAGATGCTTGGTGGTTGCGAAACTTCTGAGGGTCTTTCTATAGTGCGAGAATTGCTAGATGTGGCTTGAGAATCGGATTGTGGTTTTTCTTGTCTAATTCTTGCAGGCTTAACCCGCGAAGCTTCTACCTGCCGTCTGAAGCGTCTAGCGGTAGTATCCGGTTCAGAATCAACACTCGCTCTTGAGCGTCTGATGCGAGTCACAGGTTCATCAGACTCGCTTTGACGTGTTGAGCGTCTAACTGGCTCGGATGACTGAGAAACTTCTGTTTTATTGCGTAGTCGCTTTTTGAGTCTAGCTCGACGCTCAGAAAAATCCGGTGTCGCTTGAGTCGATTCTGTTGCAGAAGCACTGCGAGAGCGCACAACCTCTTTTTTAACTGGATTTGTAACTGCCTGCCGTGAATTTTCGACAGTGGGAACGATATTATCTATTGATGTGTCTACCTGAGCATAGACAAAGCCTCCACTGAGAAGGCTGAAACTGCTTAACCAACACAGACTCTGTGCTGGTAAAGAAGATGCCAAACGTTTTGTCACAAGACATCGCTGCAATAAGTTTTGCAAACGGCGATCGCTCTTTTGATTGCGCTGCGTCATTTGTTAGAGTGCGTGTTGTGTGTAATTAAACTGGGCAATGGGCAATGGGCAATGGGCATTGGGCAATGGGCATTGGGCAATGGGAATTAAACAAGCGGCTTTTCGTGATGCGCGTTCTAATATGATTCTTTCCATCCCCAATGCCCAATGCCCCATGCCCCATGCCCTATTCCCCAGTCCCTAGTCCCTTGTAACCCAAACTGATTGTACCGGGTTGAAGACAAATTTCTGGTGTTATTACTGTGTTATTATCAGAAGTTTGCATTTTGATTCGTAGTTCTCCTGTAGAAGTTACGCCTACAACAGTCCCCGAATGATTTTTGATGTCTACTTTATCGCCCATATTCGTAAGCAAATTGAGATAATCTGACAGAAGTATATTTACTCCTTTTTCACAAAGGCACTCAACGCCAAATTCTATTCCTCGCAAAACCTCCAAAGCTAGCATTTCCAAAGAATCAATTACATTTTTTCCCTCTTTAGCTTGCCAGAATTTCAGATTAATTCCGGTTTCTGGTACAGAGTTTGACCAGTTAATCCCCACACCAACCACTGCTTGTGTGATTTGTCCTTTATGTACTTTGGTTTCAGTCAAAATGCCGCCTAGTTTACGGCTACTTAAGACTAAATCATTGGGCCATTTAATTCCGACATTCACGCCACATTTTCGCAATTGTTTCGCAATTCCCCAACAAAGCGCCAACGTTAATTGGTAGCTGTTGCTTGCTTCTAATTGCGGGGCTATAGCGACTGAAAGATACAATCCCCCACCAGGAGAACTCCATTGACGCCCCCATTGACCGCGTCCTGCTGTTTGAGAAGTCGCAATTACTACACAGCCTGAACCTGCACCTTGTTCTAGCAAGTGCCACACAGTAAGGTTAGTAGAGGCTACGGTGTCAAAAACATGTAGAGACAATGGTAAATATTTATGCTCGCGCCTCATGAGGGCGATTTCTAACTGTTGCCGATCAAATTCCACAGGGTTTACCGAAATCCCGTTGTACAAGTTAACATTAATTGGCTGAAGAAAGATTTTCTGTTTAGGTTTAGACCGAGATGCACACTTGGAACTGGCACACTTGGGAAGGAATGCCTTACCTGACTTGCAGTCTACTAGAACGTTTACCTCACGGCTTTTTCACCCACCAGTTTTGGTCACGTTCTCCGCAAGAGTTAACTAAGGTCTTGCAACCAGAAGCATTAGCTTATCGCTTAAAACAGGTTCATGGCAACATCGTTCTCACACCGCAGGAAATTACTAGCAAGTTAAGTGCGGGTGGCGATGATGTTGAAGGAGAAGGTGATTCTGCCCTGGTATTGGGAGACGGTTTGATGAGCGAAGAACCTCTACAAGCGTTGTGGGTAGCTAGCGCTGATTGTACACCGGTGCTGATTGCCGATGAAAAGACTCTTCAAGTGGCAGCAGTACATGCAGGTTGGCGGGGTACGGCATCTAAGATTGTACCGCAAGCGATCGCCCGATTTATTGCCCAAGGCAGCAAAATCGAAAATTTACAAATCGCCCTCGGACCTGCGATCGCTGGCGAAGTTTACCAAGTTTCAGAACAGGTAGCAGCAGAAATAGGCGCAAGCATTATACCACATAATGATGAAAAAACTATTATTGATGCCATGTATCAGCTAGCAAATTCACCTTTATTACCCGATCCACATTCTGGAAAAGTGCGGTTAGATGTGCGACGGGTAAATGCTTTACAGATGGAAATGTTGGGAATTGCATCTGAACAAATAGCGATCGCACCTTATTGTACTTTTCAAACCCCAGATTATTTCTTTTCTTATCGCCGCGAAAAACAGAAAAAAGTTCAATGGTCAGGAATCGTCAGCGTTTAAGAATTCGTAGTGAGCGCTGTACTCGCTTAAATCAAAGACTAAAATTCAGATAACAATTCAAAAAAAAGCATAATCACAAAATGCGATCGCCTAATTTATTTTTGCAGGTATCATCAAACAACATTACGCCACTTTTAACGGCTTCTGAGGGATAAAACCCTAGATGTTAAGCGGGAGCGCTGTCAAAAAGGAAAATATGCCGATTAAACTTTACGATTTAGCTGGAGCAGAGGACGATTGCCGCTTTAGTCCCCCTTGTTGGCAAGTCAAGATGGCTTTAAAACACAAAGGACTTAATGCAGAAGAAATTCCTTGGCGGTTTACAGAGAAAGAGGCGATCGCTTTTTCCGGGCAGGGACTGGTTCCTGTCTTGGTCGATGGCAACAAGACTGTGAATGATAGTTGGGAAATTGCTCGTTACTTGGAAACAACTTATGCAGATCGCCCAAGTTTATTTAACGGGAAGGTTGGCGAATCGGGGGCTTTATTCATGAAGTTTTGGTCTGAACAAGCTATTTATCCACTGATTTTCCGTATTATTCTCCTAGATTTGTTTGATAATTTACATGAAAAGGACAAAGCGTACTTTCGCGAGAGTCGGGAGAAACGTTTGGGAGTGACGCTGGAAGAATTTGCAACACCGAATGATGCAACCATTACTGCTTTGCGAACAGCGTTATCTCCTCTAAGGGAAGTTCTTTCTCGTCAGCTTTATCTAGGCGGCGATCAGCCCTATTTTGGTGACTATATTGCCTTTGCAGAATTTCAATGGGCAAGAACAGTCAGTCCAATCCAGTTGCTCGCCAAAGACGATCCAATTTACAGCTTATGCGATCGCTTGCTGGATGCTTTCGATGGTTATGCTCGCAATGCATCTGGTTATGCAGTCTAAAAATTCATTGAAGGGATGGGCTGTAGGAACGCGATTCACGACATCTATTTGGAAGCGATCGCGCTTATGATATGGCAGCGAGAATATTACAGGTGTTGTTCAACTTTTCATCTGAGCGTCTCGGTTGGTGAAACCCTAAATGGCGACAGACAACATCCAAACTACTGTCGAATATTGTATTCTCAGTATTCCCATCTGCCATTAATGAATAAGCGATCGCCCCTACAAATAGCTTATGCTCCTTATTGTACTTTTCAAACCCCAGATTATTTCTTTTCTTATCGCCGCGAAAAACAGAAAAAAGCTAGCGTCTGAGCATGTTTTTGCTTTTGCCCGACACAATCGCGAAGGGTGCGGCTATACAAACGCTCGTCCGCCTACGCAAACTTCAGAAAAGGAATAATATTGAACGCGATCGCCTACTTCATTTTATTTAAGAGGCGATCGCAGCTAGGAAAATGAGCAAACATCTCAAACAGAATGTCTAATCTCCACAGCCAAGAAGTTTTACACTTGTATGCTGGGTTTGACTATGTTTTACCCAATCGACAATTTATATCTGCCATAAACCCTTTCTAACTAACTCTGGCAAATAGTCTAGGTATTTTGAAAGACTGTGACTCTTACCAATAAAAGATGTAGCGTCTTCATTTATAATTTTTGGATGCCACTCTTTATCTCATTGTTCCCACCAGCATTCTTGATGTATCACTTTTAAGATTGAGGAAGCGATCGCCCCACTTCCCCCACACAATCCTTCACCAACGATAAAATCACTAAGGAGTCACCTATTCTGCCTTAGTACCGATGAAAGCCGAACTCACCCCAACTACTCTTCAATGTCAACGGACACTTGACTCAAGTCGGGAAACCCGCCCACGTCAGTGTCCTCCCGAACTCCTTGCACCAGCAGGTAATTGGGAATGCGCTAAAGCTGCTGTAGAAAATGGGGCAGATGCGATTTACTTCGGTTTGGAGCGGTTTAATGCCAGAATGCGGGCAGAAAACTTTACTGAGGCAGATTTACCAGAATTAATGCAATTCCTCCACCGTCGAGGTGTGAAAGGCTATGTCACTCTAAATACACTTGTTTTTCCCCAAGAACTGCGAGAAGCACAGCAATATATCCGCTCGATTATTACAGCGGGTGTAGATGCAGTAATCGTCCAAGATGTAGGAATTTGCCGTTTAATTCGTCATATTTCCCCAGATTTTCCCATCCATGCTTCAACTCAGATGACTATCACCAGTGCCGCTGGTGTGGAATTTGCCCAGAAGTTAGGGTGTAATTTAGTTGTGCTTGCCCGTGAGTGTTCCCTGAAAGAAATCGACAAAATTAAGCAGCAAACCTCGCTACCTTTAGAAGTCTTTGTTCACGGTGCTTTATGCGTCGCTTATTCTGGGCAATGTTTGACGAGTGAAGCTTTAGGAGGACGTTCGGCTAATAGAGGTGAATGTGCCCAAGCTTGCCGGATGCCCTACGAGTTAATAGCAGATGGGGAAGTTGTAGATTTAGGCGATCGCAAATATTTACTCAGTCCTCAAGACTTGGCTGGGCTTGAGGTTCTGCCAGATTTAGTGAAGTCAGGCGTAACTTGTCTCAAAATTGAAGGGCGTTTGAAAGCGCCAGAGTATGTTGCTAATGTGACTCATGTTTATCGGCAAGCATTGGATCGGGTGATGGAGTTGGGAGACAGGGGGACAGGGGGACAAGGGGGACAAGGAGGACAAGGGGGACAAGGGGGACAAGGGGGACAAGGAGGACAAGGAGGACAAGAAGGAATTTCTCCCTTGTCTCCCCCCTCTCCCTTGTCTCCCCCCTCTCCCTTGTCCCCCCCTTCCCCCCTCTCCCCCTCCTCTTCTTCGGAACGCTACAATTTAGAGATGGCGTTTTCTCGCGGTATTTATACAGGCTGGTTCCGTGGAATTAACAATCAAGAACTGGTTCACGCCCGTTTTGGTAAAAAGCGCGGAGTTTACTTGGGGGAAGTTACTCGCATTCGCAACGAACAGGTAATTATTAAACTGTCAGCGCCTGTTAAACCTGGTGATGGTGTTGTTTTTGACTGCGGACATCCAGAGGCAAAAGAAGAAGGGGGTCGGATCTATGCAGTGGAATACAAAGGTAAAGAAGCTATACTGACCTTTGGGCGGCGTGACTTGAATCTGCATCGGCTGCATGTGGGTGATAAAGTATGGAAAACTAGCGACCCAGAATTAGATAAGCAATTACGACAAAGTTTTGCTGGGGAAAATCCGCAATTTCAGCGTCCCATTTCTGTAGAGGTTTATGGAGAAGTGGGAGATAAGTTGATCGCGATCGCTCGTGACGAATTAAGCCATGTCGTTCGGGTAGAATCGACAATACCACTAGTTGAGGCACACACCAAACCCTTAACAAAAGAACGTTTGCACGAACAATTCGCTAGGCTTGGCAATACTCCTTTTTGTTTAGCAGACTTGACAAATCACCTAAAAGATGCAATAATGCTGCCCGTAAGTGAATTAAATCGGATGCGACGGGAAATTGTGACGCAGTTAGAGGTTAGGCGATCGCTTCCCAAACGCTGGCAATTTAATCAAAACGCAACGCTAGCAGATTTACTACCAGCCAAAGAAACTATTTCACCAAGTTCGTCAAATTTAATTGTCTTGATACGAAACTTAAGGCAACTGCAAGCAGCACTCGATGCGGGAATTGAAACAGTTTACTGTGAATTTGAAGATCCGCGTAAGTATCGCGAAGCGGTGAAGATGGTGCGTCAAGGGGATAGGGAGACAAGGGCGACGGGCGTGGAGACAAGGGGACAAGGAGGACAAGGAGGAATTTCTGCCTTGTCTTCCCCCCATCTCCCCCTTCCCCCCACTCCGCAAATTTGGCTAGCGCTACCGCGAATTACGAAACCTGGGGAAAACTGGATTTTGGAGCAAGTACGCGCTTGCAAGGCTGATGGTTATCTGGTGCGGAATTATGACCATTTACAATTCTTTGCACAAGAACGCTGTATAGGAGATTTCTCTTTTAACGTTGCGAATGCTTTAGCGGCAGATTACTTTAAACATCGCTTTGGTTTAGAAAGGGTGACGGCATCGTATGATTTAAACATTACCCAACTACAAGACTTGCTTAATAGTTGTCCTCCGCAATGGTTTGAGGTAACAATTCATCAGCATATGCCGATGTTTCATATGGAGCATTGTGTCTTTTGTGCGTTTCTATCTCAAGGGACAGACTACACCAATTGCGGCAGACCATGTGAAAAGCATGAGGTGAAAATTAAAGATAGGGTAGGATGTTCACACATCCTGCAAGCGGATGTAGGTTGTCGCAATACAATATTTAACGGCACGGCTCAAACTGGAGCCGAATACGTACAGCGGCTCTTGGAGCTTGGTTTACAACACTTCCGGATTGAGTTTGTGAATGAGACACCCCAAGAAGTGACGCAAACGATACATTGCTATCAACAACTGTTGCAAGGCGAGATTACAGGTTCTCAACTTTGGCGAGAATTAAAGCTGCAATTTCGGCAGCTTGGTGTGACTCGGTGGGAGCGTGGATAGTTGATAGTGGATAGTTGATAGTGGATGGTTGTAACGAGTACTTTTTGACAACCAACAACGCTCCAACTATCCCCTAACAACTAACAACGCTCCAACTATCCCCTAACAACTAATTATTTTCCCAATTTATTAGGAATGCCTTCACAACCACCGGGAATTGTACCTCTGCTTTTTTCGCCACACCAAGCGCAGCAGTAGTAACGATTAGCCTCAGACATCCGCTGGACATCGGTAAAATCGGCATTTTCTACGACAGCGCCGGTATGTTCGCCAGTTTCGTATTTTGGGGCTTCGCTGCGACTGCGAGGGGATGCGGTTTCTGCTGAACCATAAAACAAGCGAGTGCTGTTCAGGTCGGCTTGATTGAGATTGGCATCATATAAAATAGTGCGGCTCATATTTGCCTTTACTAAGTCACATTCGCTAAGATTAGCGCGGACAAGATTAGCTTCGCTCAAGTCTGTCCAACGTAAATCTGTACCGGAAAGGTCTGCACCTGCAAGCATGACGCCTAAATCGATGACACGCAAACCTAAAAGGCGATCTTCAGCGTAACCACCGCTACCATCAAGAATCGCTCGACCAAGGTGGCGATCGCGTTTTAAAGGTGTAAGCAATTTCGACCGCGAGAGAAAGCGGAGAATTTTCGCTTTACCGTTGCCATCTACACTACTAAATATTGCCGCAGTTCGTCCTTCTGCGATCGCTCTTTCTTGAGGCCAATCTTCTAATAGTCCTTGTTCATCTAATACTAAGTCGGAAATGCCTTGAAAATACGAATCTATTGTCTGCTGCTGGGTGATGATGTTTTGCTGTACTGTTAGCAGATTTTGCTGAATTGTCAAGTCTTTGGATATAACGTATTGTCGCCAAGCAACATAAACGGCGATGATGGCGATGAGAATTTGCCCCAATGCACCAAACCAGTCTGCTAATGTTCCCGAAGCTTCCCAGTTAATTTTGCGTCCCCAAGCTAGCAACAAAGAACCGATACCACCGAACTTGATTAAGCCAAAAATCGATACTAAAACTCCCAAAAAGGCAACAAGCAGCGTTCGTTCTTGAAATGAAAACCATTCGTCTACGACAACTTGCAACCAAGGTATCAGTATTATCAGGGATAACACTAAAGTTAATAGTGTGCCGCAGATGCCAATTATCCAGTTATTTATGGCTATTCCGATAAAAGTGATGGCGATCGCCAGCAAAATAATCAGTAATGCCCGTGGCTTAACTGGTACGCTTTTAGTAATGCGTTGCTTGAGGAAAGACTGCGCTTGTTTGAGAGCAACTCGATTTTGCTGAGATTGCAAAGAAGCACCCATTGCTATGGCTTGTTGAGTCGCAAGCTTTTCTGGGGTAAGGCAATTCTCGCTTGCACCACCGTCAAAGTCATCTGGTTGCAAGTCCTGTTCCGGAATGGAATCTGGGGTTGGTAGATGGGATGAGTTGGAGTTGGATTCAATCGTCATGTTTTCTATTTTGCCCCAGCAGACTTGTTTCTTGCGCTGTTTTATCGTAGCCGCGATTGGGTAGGGTTAGGCAACAACCATAGGTTATAAGAGGCGATCGCTCTTTTTGATGCCCCCAGAAGAAGCTTGGAATAATAGAGGTATTGTGCTGAGATATCTGCAACGCTACTTCAGATGCACTCACATCTTTTAAGGGCGCGATCGCCAAAAAACCTGCCCCCAGAAGAAGCTTAGAATAATCGAGGTGTTGCCTTAAATTACTTAACAACGTATGAAAAAGCAATTAAATTTTATGACAAACCGATCGCCAAAAAACCTGACTTTTTTAACGCTTGGAATAATCGAGGCATTGGATTAATAGAATTAAAAAGGTATGAAGAACCACTTGAATCTTTTAATAAAACAAATAACTCCAAATTAGCTATCTACAATCAAGCAAATAACTAGCTTTGAACAAATATGTATAATTTATGTTAAAATAAGTTGATGTTATTTGCCAAAAAATCTTTGTATTGGTTAAGTTTTTTTTTGAAAATTCAGCAAATATTTGCAAAAATCATAACGTAGACTGATATTATCAAAAAAGATGATAAGCGTTTGATAAATATTACTTTGTAATGTAGGTACAGCATGGTTGTTTGGCGCGACTTAGGGGCAACTAGCTTGTTCGCTTTATTGATCGTCAGCTGTAGTGATGGGACAAACTCAGCAGGAGAGATGAGCAAACAAGTAGTACAAAAAACCAATGTATCCCCGCTTTTGGCAGAAGCTTATGAGACACAAAAGGTAGAAGATTATTTTCAGCAAGGAAATAATTTTTTAGAATTACACCGCTACAATTTGGCGATCGCATCCTACGACAAAGCGATCGCTATCAAACCAGATAAGTACGAAGCTTGGATTAATCAAGGTAATGCTTTAACAGCACTGCAACGCTACCAAGACGCGATCGCATCCTACGACAAAGCGATCGCCATAAAAAAAGACTTGCATTCAGCTTGGTATAACCGAGGAAATGCCTTAACATCACTGCACCTTTATGAAGATGCTGTAGTAGCATATAAAAAAGCGATCGCTATCAAACCAGACAAGTATGAAGCCTGGATTAACCAAGGAATTGCCTTGACAAAATTGGCACGCTACACTGAAGCGATCGCCGCATACGACAAAGCGATCGCCATTCAGCCGAAAAAACATGAAGCTTATTACAATAAAGCTTGCTCTTATGCTTTACAAAATAATATTGAATTAACAACAGAGAACCTGCAAAAGGCAATCAAGCTTTATCCTAATAAATATCAGCAATTAGCAAAAAGCGATCCAGATTTTGATAAAGTGCGTCGCGACAAACGCTTTCGGGAATTACTGCAATAATCGATTCAAAGAAGAAAAAAACAATTATCATTAAAATTATGTCTATTTTAAAATTTATCGCAACATTAATTGAGTTGAAAACATAAAACTATAACTCAAGACAGATATTCTCACGCAATAAATACAGAGTATATTTGAATAAATAAAGTGGCGTTGCTGATTTGAAGTATGAATTTGGTGATGTCAATATTGGGATATAGTTTTGTAGAAGCAATTCATGAATTGCTTCTACGCTCATTCACGCCCAATTCAGCAACGCCAATAAAGTTATATGGTATAGGGGTGTGGAAATATGTATACTAAAGCCAAAATTTTACATTTAACAGTAGAAGAATATCTGCAACTTGAACTGGAAAGCGTAGTTCACCATGAATACATTGGTGGGCAAGTATATGCAACGGTAGCAAACAGTGAAAACAATAAAATAATTACCGCAAATCTATTAACTCGATTGCGAGGACATTTACTGGGTAAAAGCTGCCGAGTCTTTTCGTCAGATATGAAAGTAAAAATCGAAGCGCTTGATGTATTTTATCACCCAGATATTTGTGTGACTTGCGATCCTTCTGACCGAGAAAAAGTTTTTAAAATTAATCCCTGTCTAATAGTAGAAATTATTTCCCCAGAAACAGAACGCATACACCGCAACGAAAAGCTAATGAATTATCAGCAAATAAAAAGTTTACAAGAGTATGTGTTAATTTCGGAATCAGAAAAAAAAATTGATATTTACCGTAAATATAATCATCAAACTTGGTTTTTGGAGCAATTTTTTACCACAGATATAATGAAATTGTCATCAGTCGGTTTGGAAATGGCGATCGCCGAAATTTATGAAGATGTAGAATTTTAATATTTATTGCTAAAACTACCGCGTTTTCTGCAAAAATATGAAAAAATTGTTAATTACTGGTATTAGTGGCTTTTTAGGATGGAATATTTGCCAGTTAGCACGAGAATGGCAAGTTTATGGAACTTATTTATCTCATTCTCTGAATATTCCCGGTATAAACACCCTAAAAGTTAACTTAACAAATTTTCCAGAAATTAAACAAATATTTGATGAAATTCAGCCAGCAGCAGTAATTCATACTGCCGCACAATCTCAGCCAAACTTTTGTCAAACCCACCCCGAAGAATCACACGCAATCAATGTAGAAGCATCGAGTAATATAGCTGGACTTTGTGCGGATTATAATATCAAGTGTGTTTTTACATCAACTGACTTAGTTTTTGATGGCTTGAATGCACCTTATAGTGAAACAGACGCAGTATGTCCGGTAAATCTTTACGGTGAGCAAAAAGTGATGGCAGAAGCTGCTATGCTGAAACGATATCCGATGACAGCAGTGTGTAGAATGCCGTTAATGTTTGGGATGGCTACACCCACAGCTACAAGCTTTATGCAGCCATTTATGCAAACTTTGAAAGAGGGAAAAGAACTAAAGTTATTTATAAATGAATTTCGCACCCCAGTAAGTGGAAAAACTGCCGCAAAAGGACTTTTATTAGCGTTAGAAAAAGTCAACGGCATAATTCACTTGGGTGGTAAAGAGCGGATTTCGCGTTATGATTTTGGTAAGTTATTAGTAGAAGTATTTCAACTGCCTTCTACAAATTTGCAAGCTTGCCGACAACAAGATGTGAAAATGGCAGCACCCAGACCTAGTGATGTTTCTTTGGATAGTTCTAAAGCTTTTGCGTTGGGGTATAAACCTTTATTTATAAAGGAAGAATTAAAGGCTTTAATTAATAAATAATAACCTCACGCAAAGGCGCAAAGACGCAAAGAAAGATTTACTTTGCGACGGCAGTTGCTTCAAGCCGGGAGACCCGTCCAACGCACTGCCTCGTCTTTGCGTGAGATTTTTATGAATAAGCGTCCATTGGCAGACAAGAACAAACAAAATTCCTGTCACCATAGGCATTGTCAATTCTACCTACAGACATCCAAAATTTATGTTCGCGAGTCCAAGGTGCAGGATATGCAGCTTGTTCGCGAGAATAGGGATGATTCCATTCTCCGGTGATGAGACTTTCGGCACTGTGAGGTGCATTCTTCAAGACATTATCTTGAGCATCCATTTTGCCTGATTCGATTTCGGCGATTTCTTTACGAATCGCAATCATCGCATCGCAAAAACGATCTAATTCTTGTTTTGATTCGCTTTCGGTGGGTTCTACCATGATTGTACCAGCGACGGGCCAGGAGACGGTTGGTGCATGGAAACCGTAATCCATCAAACGCTTGGCAATATCATCGATGTCGATATTCGCGGATTTTTTAAGCGATCGCAAGTCTAAAATGCACTCATGGGCAACTAAAGCATTTTTCCCTTTATATAAAACAGGGTAGTACTTTTCAAGTCTCTTAGCGATGTAATTCGCATTCAGAATCGCTACCTTGGTTGCATCCTTCAAACCATCCGCACCCATCATCGCGATGTACATCCAAGATATTACCAAAATGCTAGCGCTACCCCAAGGTGCAGCTGCGATCGCACTAATCGATTTTGGATTATTTTCGTGCATTTGCACAACGGAGTGTCCGGGTAAAAAAGGCACTAAATGAGAAGCAACACCAATTGGTCCCATACCCGGACCACCACCACCATGAGGAATACAGAAGGTTTTGTGTAAGTTCAAGTGACAAACATCAGCACCAAAATCTCCCGGACGACAAATACCAACTTGGGCATTCATATTAGCCCCATCCATGTAAACTTGTCCACCGTGAGAGTGAACAACAGCGCAGATTTCTTGAATTTGCTCTTCAAATACGCCATGAGTTGAGGGATATGTCACCATTAAAGCAGCAAGTTGGTTGCTATGCTTTTCTGCTTTTGCTTTTAAGTCGTTTAAATCAACATTACCTTCCACATCACAAGCAACTGGTACTACCTTCATCCCGGACATCACCGCACTTGCGGGATTTGTTCCGTGTGCAGATGTGGGAATTAAACAGATATTGCGGTGTTGTTCTTTGCGACTTTCGTGATATTCACGAATTACTAAAAGTCCCGTGTATTCACCTTGAGAACCGGCGTTTGGTTGGAGAGAGATTCCGGCAAAACCGGTGATTTCTGCCAACCATTCTTCAAGTTGATCGAACAGAATTTGATAACCTTGGGTTTGCGATCGCGGGGCAAATGGATGAATATTACCGAATTCCGCCCAAGTTACGGGTATCATTTCCGATGTTGCATTCAACTTCATCGTACACGAACCCAAGGGAATCATCGATGTAGTTAAGGACAAATCTTTACTTTCTAACTTGTGCAGATAGCGCAATAACTCAGTTTCTGAATGATAGGAGTTGAAGACGGGGTGGGTGAGGTAGCTGGTTGTGCGCTTTAGGGGGAGAGGGGGAGAGGGGGAGAGGGGGAGAGGGGGGGATGGTAATTTGTCGTCAAAAGCGAAAATCTCTAAGAGGTCTTCTAAATCTTTTACTGTCGTTGTTTCACCTAAAGATATCCCAACCGCAGTTTCATCATAAATCCGCAAGTTGATTTTTTGCGCTTCGCAAGAAGAGAGAATTGCATCTTTACTGCGTGTTCCCAACTCGACTTTGAGAGTATCAAAGAAGTTTTCGCTGACGATGCTGTAACCGAGACGTTTCAATCCTTCAGCTAACATTACTGTCTTGCTGTGGATATTCTCGGCAATTTGCTTAAGTCCTGCTGAACCATGATATACCGCGTACATACTCGCCATCACCGCCAGCAGTACTTGTGCTGTACAAATATTGCTAGTTGCTTTATCGCGACGAATGTGCTGTTCGCGGGTTTGTAAAGCCAGACGCAATGCCGCTTTACCTTGAGAATCTTTTGATACACCGACAATCCGCCCTGGAACTTGCCGCTTATACTCTTCTTTGGTGGCGAAGTATGCCGCATGAGGTCCCCCAAACCCCAAGGGAATACCAAAGCGCTGCGTGCTTCCTACGGCGATATCAGCGCCAAATTCGCCAGGGGGTGTTAACAAAGTTAAGCTTAATGGATCTGCGGCTACCGTTACCAATGCACCCTCAGCATGGGCTTTTTCTATAAAAGCGCGGTAGTCATAAATCGTGCCATCACTAGCAGGATATTGGAGAATTGCTCCAAATATCAATTGTGCGAAATCAAAGGTTTGATGGTCGCCAACTACGATCTTAATTCCTAAGGGTTTCGCCCGCGTCTGCAACACGTCGATAGTTTGCGGATGACAGTCTTGCGATACAAAGTAGCTATTTGCCTTATTTTTGCAAACACCATAACTCATACTCATTGCTTCTGCTGCTGCGGTTGCTTCATCCAGCAAGGAAGCGTTAGCAATTTCCAAACCTGTCAAATCGATAATCATGGTTTGGAAATTCAGCAGCGCTTCTAATCGTCCTTGGGCGATTTCTGACTGATAGGGAGTGTAAGCTGTATACCAACCGGGGTTTTCTAGAATATTGCGCTGTATTACAGGCGGGGTGATACAGTCGTAATATCCCATGCCAATGAATGAGCGGTAAACTTCATTCTTGACAGCGATTTGTTTTAACTTTGCCAGTGCTGCATACTCACTTAATGCTTCTGGCAATTGTAAAGATTGTTTCAGCCGAATTGCCTGGGGTACTGTTTTGTCGATGAGTGCATCGAGGTTGGAAATCCCCAATAATTCAAGCATTTGTTGGATGTCATCAAAGTTGGGTCCAATGTGACGTTCCGGAAAATTACTTGACTTTTGACTCGTTTGACTCAGTACCTGCTCATGGCTTGACTGAGGACGAGAGGCGTAGAATACCACAAACTGCTCTCCAGACGCGACTATTTCATATTTTGCAACATCTATATTTGTCGCGTCGGCATCTGCTTACCAGTTTATCTAAATTTCATGATTTATGTCCGGATGGGGAGAGGGGGAGACAAGGGAGACAAGGGAGAGGGGGGAGACAAGGGAGAGGGGGGAGACAAGGGAGACAAGGGGGAGGGGGGAGACAAGGGAGAAATTTTTTCTTGTCCTCCTTGTCCTCCTTGTCCCCCAAGTCCTCCTTGTCCTCCTTGTCCCCCTTGTCCCCCTTGTCCCCCCACTACTCGCCGGCGACTAGGGTGCTATACTCTTTGGCTGTTAAAGCATCATCAATGTCACCGGGATCGTTGACGCGCACTTTTAGCAACCATCCTTCACCGTAGGGGTCATCTGATACTTGTTCGGGATCGTCTATCATGGCGTCGTTGCGCTCGATGACTGTGCCGGTAACTGGTGAGTTTAAAGTTTCGACGGCTTTGACTGATTCAATTGAGCCAAACATTTCATTGCGGGTCACGGTGTCGTTTACTTCGGGTAATTCCACAAATACAACCTCACCTAATTGCTGTACTGCAAAGGCACTAATGCCGATGGTGGCAATTTCGCCTTCTAACCGCACGTATTCGTGAGAATCCAGGTATCTCAAATCTTCAGGATATTCCAAAGACATATTAGTTCCTCTTTTATGTGAAATAAATTAATGCTGAATGCGCGATCGCCTACACTTGATCGATAATTAACCATATTTTGCAATCTTCGTCAAAAATATCGGCATCGCCTAATGTTGGATTTTCAGGTCGGGGTGAGTTTAATTGATTTCAGTTTCCGATGTCAAGTTGTTTATATATTACGGTAGGATTTTTGATACCGCTTTCATACGCTAAAAAAGAAAAAAGAGCGATCGCCTATCATATACCAGTCGGTTCGGGAGAGGTGAAGTTAGATTCGGTGACTTTTTAAAGAAGTCACCGAATCTGGACACGGCGAATTTTCACAAATCTAAGATTGCTATATCATAATTTAAGTTCGGATCTTGGAGTTTCGAGTTCAAAGGCTCATCGTTCAGGTTCAAAGGCTCAAACTTGACCTTCAGAAGCTCAAACTTGACCTTCAGAAGCTCATCGTTGACCTTCAGAGGCTCAAAGTTGACCTTCAGAAGCTCATCGTTGACCTTCAGAAGCTCATCGTTGACCTTCAAAGGCTCAAAGTTGACCTTCAGAAGCTCAAACTTGACCTTCAAAGGCTCATCGTTGACCTTTATTGACAATACCTTCGCCAAAATCCTACACCCTGGAAGGGTGCAGCTATACGAACAAAGGCTGCCTCCGCAGCCTATAAAGATTTCAGCCCACGAAGGTGGGCTTTGTTCGTATAGCCCCAGGCTTATAGCCTGTGGGCATTTTTTTAATGCTGCTGGTGTTATACGCAACGCTATTGAATTTTGATATTAAAAGCTTGATAATAGCCTCAGCCGCCCATGAGCAACAATCCGACTGTGAAGAAAATCTTAATTTTGGCAGCGAATCCTAAAAATACAGTCCGCTTGCGGCTAGATCAAGAGGTGCGCGATATTAAGAACGGATTGCAGCTTGCCAAACAACGGGACAATTTTATCTTACAGCAAGAGGGGGCGGTACGTCCGGAAGATATTCGCCGTGCGGTGTTAGATTTTCATCCAAATATCATTCATTTTTCTGGACATGGTTCGGAAACTGAGGGATTATCGTTTGAGGATGAAGTCGGTAAGGAAAAGTTTGTCACGGGAGAAGCGCTGGGGGGATTTTTTCAGCTTTTTGCTAACCATGTAGAGTGTGTGCTGCTAAATGCTTGCTATTCCGAAGTCCAAGCTAATGCGATCGCTCAACATATTGATTATGTCATTGGGATGAATCAGGCGATCGCTGATAAAGCTGCACTGCAATTTTCCGTTGGCTTTTACGATGCTTTAGCACGTTACGACCCGCAGTATGATGGAGATTCGCCGATAGAGTTTGCTTTCAATGTTGCTTGCAGTTCGATTTCACTGGCTGGGGTTGGGAGCGCATCTATCCCAGTGCTGATAAAGAATCCTAACCCAAGGAAGAGAAATGAAAGAGGCGATAATCAGCTTCTCGGTCAACTCATCGGTGACGTACCAAATTTACCACCGCACTTTTTACCCCGTGAGGAACAACTCAACCCGCTGAAACAGAAGGTGTTAGCAGATACTAATCAACCTGTGGCTATCACTGCTAAAAGTTGCCATGTCGGTGTGCAAGGCATGGGCGGAATTGGCAAAACTGTACTAGCTACAGCATTAGCGCGGGATGAAGAAGTCAGACGAGCGTTTCCTGATGGGGTGATTTGGATAACATTCGGACAAACGCCGCAAATTTTAACTTTGCAATCGGATGTAGTGGAAGCGCTGGGGGATAAGCAAGCATCGTTTACCGAGATTAATTCGGGAAAAACGCAGTTGCGAAAGTTGTTGACGGATAAAGCTTGTTTGCTGATTTTGGATGATGTCTGGAATTTAAACGACGCAAGCGCGTTTGACGTGTTAGAAAAACCTTGCCAGATGTTAATTACTACCCGTGATGCGGGGATAATTACAGCGTTGGGAGGTGAAGAATATCAGCTTTCAATTTTAAGTGAACAACAGGCTTTAGCTTTGTTGGCAGATTGGGCAAATCAACCTTTAGAGACGTTACCAGCAACAGCACTAGACGTAACGCGAGAATGTGGGTATTTACCATTAGCATTGTCAATGGTGGGAGCGATGATGCGGGGGAAACCGACAAATCGCTGGCAGAATGTGTTAGAAAAGCTGCGTAGTGCAGACTTAGACAAGATTCGTCAACAGTTTCCAGATTATCCTTATCCCGATTTACTCAAGGCAATTCAGGTAAGTGTGGAAGCGCTGAAACCAGAAGAGAGAGAAAGATATTTAGATTTTGCAGTCTTTGCTGAAGATACACCGATTCCGGAAGCAGTTTTACAGACTTTTTGGGAACCGTTGGGGTTAGATGAGTTTGACACCCAAGATGTAATTGATAACTTGGTGAGTAAGTCTCTCGCATCGCGGGATGAAAAGGGAAATTTGAGTTTGCATGACTTGCAGCTTGATTATGTCAGAAAACAGACCTCTCCCCCAGCCCCTCCCCTGCGTTCGCGCAGCGTCTCGGAGAGAGGGGAGGGGAGTCTTCCCCCCTTCCCTCCTAGGGAAGGGGGTTGGGGGGTTAGGTCTGCTTCACAATCGCCTATTAGACGCTTACACTGAAAAATACCCCGATAGCTGGCATAGCTTAGACAATGACGGCTACATCTTCCAAAATTTAGCACATCATTTAATCAAAGCAGGACGCCCAACTGAGTTACAACAGTTATTATTTGACTTTCGCTGGTTGCAAGCCAAGTTAGAGAACAGCAACATAAATGAATTAATCGCAGATTATAATTTATTACCTGAAGATGCGAATTTGCAACTGCTGCGACGGACATTATCACTGTCAGGACATGTTCTTGCTAAAGATAAAACACAGCTAGCAGGGCAATTATGCGGACGTTTGCAGTGTTTCGCAACGTCGGAGATTCAAGAATTGTTGCAACAAGCAAAGCAGAATAAAATCACTTGGTTGCGTCCCCTGACAGCTAGCTTAACTACCCCAGATGGAAACTTAATCAGAACCATAACTGGTCATAGTTCCTATGTTAATGCGATCGCTTTTTCACCTGATGGCAAATACCTGGTTTCTGGTTCAGTTGATTCCACACTCAAAGTCTGGGATTGGCAAAGTGGGGTTGAAGTGCGTACCATACCGGGTCATAGTTACCCGGTTAATGCGATCGCTTTTTCACCTGATGGCAAATACCTGGTTTCTGGTTCATCTGACAAGACACTCAAAGTCTGGGATTGGCAAACTGGGGTTGAAGTGCTTACCATAAGTGGTCATAGTGACTGGGTTAATGCGATCGCTTTTTCACCTGATGGCAAATATGTCATTTCTGGTTCATCTGACTCCACACTCAAAGTCTGGGAGTGGCAAACAGGAGTTGAAGTGCGTACCATACCGGGTCATACTTCCTGGGTTAATGCGATCGCTTTATCACCTGATGGCAAATACCTGGTTTCTGGTTCAGATGATACCACACTCAAAGTCTGGGATTGGCAAACTGGGGTTGAAGTGCTTACCATACCGGGTCATACTTCCAGTGTTTATGCGATCGCTTTATCACCTGATGGCAAATACCTGGTTTCTGGTTCAGATGATACCACACTCAAAGTCTGGGATTGGCAAACTGGGGTTGAAGTGCTTACCATACCGGGTCATACTTCCAGTGTTTATGCGATCGCTTTTTCACCTGATGGCAAATACCTGGTTTCTGGTTCAGGTGACGACACACTCAAAGTCTGGGATTGGCAAACTGGGGTTGAAGTGTGTACCATACCGGGTCATACTTCCAGTGTTAATGCGATCGGTTTTTCACCTGATGGCAAATACGTAATTTCTGGTTCCCGTGACTTGACACTCAAAGTCTGGAATTGGCAAACTGGGGTTGAAGTGCGTACCATACCGGGTCATAGTCGCTCGGTTAATGCGATCGCTTTTTCACCTGATGGCAAATACGTAATTTCTGGTTCCCGTGACTTGACACTCAAAGTCTGGGATTGGCAAACTGGGGTTGGAGTGCTTATTATAAGTGGTCATAGTGACTGGGTTAATGCGATCGCTTTTTCACCTGATGGCAAATACCTGGTTTCTGGTTCAGATGATACCACACTCAAAGTCTGGAATTGGCAAACTGGGGTTGAAGTGCGTACCATACCAGGTCATAGTCGCTCGGTTAATGCGATCGCTTTTTCACCTGATGGCAAATACCTGGTTTCTGGTTCATCTGACTCCACGGTGAAAGTTTGGGATTGGCAAACTGGGGTTGAAGTGCATACCATAAGTGGTCATAGTGACTGGGTTAATGCGATCGCTTTTTCACCTGATGGCAAATACCTGGTTTCTGGTTCAGATGACTTGATACTCAAAGTCTGGAATTGGCAAACTGGGGTTGAAGTGCGTACCATAAGTGGTCATAGTTACTCGGTTAATGCGATCGCTTTTTCACCTGATGGCAAATACCTGGTTTCTGGTTGCCGTGACTCCACGGTGAAAGTCTGGAATTGGCAAACTGGGATTGAAGTGCGTACCTTACAGTGTCATACTGACTCGGTTAATGCGATTGCTTTTTCACCTAATGGCAAATACGTCATTTCTAGTTCTCTTGACAACACGGTGAAAGTCTGGAATTGGCAAACTGCGGGAGTAATTGCCACTTTCACAGGTGACAGTGCAATATTGTGCTGTGCGATCGCACCCGATCGCCTGACAATTGTCGCGGGGGAAAAATCAGGACGAGTGCATTTTTTGCAATTAGAGGGGGTGTGATGAAGTACAATCTAAATCAGACGATTTTTTGAGCGATAAAAGGGACGTTTCACCACAACTGCGGGGTAAGCTTTGCCGCGAATTTCTACTTCTAGCTGCTGACCAACACTTGCTAGCTCAGTGGGAACGTAACCAAGGGAGATGGGATAACCAAGTGTAGGTGATAAAGTTCCACTGGTAACTTCCCCCACTACTTTACCTTCAGATAATATTTGATAGCCGTGACGAGCAATATTACGTCCTTGCATCTGCAAACCGATCAACCGACGTTGCACCCCATCAGCTTTCTGCTCTTCTAAAATTGAACGTCCGATAAAATCACCTTTGCGATCGAGATGAACCAGCCAACCCAAACCCGCTTCTAAAGGTGTGGTGTTTTCATCGATATCTTGTCCATAAAGTGCCATTGCCGCTTCTAGTCGCAAAGTGTCTCTCGCACCAAGTCCACAAGGAATGACACCAGCTTGAATCAGATTTTGCCACAACTCCACCCCCACATCTGGATCTACCATCACCTCAAATCCATCTTCCCCGGTGTAACCTGTGCGGGCAAGAAATGCCGATTTCCCGAATATAGTTGCATCCAAATGACCAAATGCTTTGACTGTAGTTAATGCTGACACAAATTGCTGAAGAATGCTGCTTGCTTTTGGTCCTTGGACGGCAATTAAGACTTTTTCTGCTGACAAGTCTTGAAATTTCACCTCTTCAGCGTCCAGGTTTTGCAATAACCATGCTTTGTCTTTGCCTGTGGTTGCGGCATTGACTATAATTACAGCTTTTTGTGTCTTTGTTGTGCTGTCTTCACCTTGATAATATACAATGATGTCGTCAATAATTCCCGCTCTTTCATTTAACAAGACGGTGTATTGCGCTTGACCTGGTTGCAAGCGACTCAAATCTGAGGGAACTAAACGCTGAAGGTGTGAAATTACGCTTTTACCTTCTAAAGTAAACTTACCCATGTGGGAAATATCAAACATTCCCGCTGCATTTCTCACCGCTTCATGTTCCCGGCTAATACCAGTAAATTGTACAGGCATTTCCCAACCGCCAAAGCTGGTTAATCTTGCTTTCAGTTCGACAGCAAGTTGATATAAAGGAGTTTGTGCCAGGGTAACGATAATTTCTTCTTGATTAGCCACAGGTATTTATTGCGATCGCACGTCTATTTTAATATACCCTCACCCTAGAAGGAGCTGGCTCTACGGACGAAGCCCACCTGCGTGGGCTAAGAGGGCGATCGCACGTCAGCTTAGTCCGCGTAGGCGGACTTTGTTTGTGTAGCCGCGACTTCCAGTCGTCAGTTATATCTTAATTTTGAGGAAGAATTCACTGTTTTAGAAGAAATCGAACTTTTAACAGTAGATATCCGAGGTTATGCCAGTCAAATTAAAACACAGGGTTGGATTGAAAATGAACAACAAGCAATTAATCAATTAAAAGATATGCGACTTTTAGATGTTCCGGCGATCGCTCAATTTTACTTAACAACTAAAAGAGAATACAGACGAATCAAAGCTTATATGCAAATGCTAGATTACTTACGCTTGCTGATTATTGAATATTTGCAACTCAATCAACACTCCCAACCAGAATCAGTTTAACTTAAAAACAATATTCAAAACCACCATAAATAACAACAAACAAAATCCCTTGATAAAAAAATTCCCACCAACACCATAATAGGCATTGATGGGGACGTAGAATTTTCTAATTGTAGTAAACGCGAAGAGCGTTTCTCAACTACTTAGACTTAGTGCCCAGCGCCCATTTCCATTACAATACTACGCATGAAGTCAACGCGCTTTTCAAAATCCAAGCCTTTGATGGTATCGACAAACTGCTTGGTATTTTCAGGCGGTTGATAATCAGATGGCATTGGTATAATAACGCCTTCTTCCATACCTTGAGACAGTCGCAGCCAAACATCGATTTTAGCGCTAGAAGCCAAAGCATTATATGCACGGCTAATATCACTATCTGCACCACTAGCAATGTCACGCATAGCTTGTAGTTGTTGCTGATGATCCATTGCTTTAATGGCGTCATATTCAGCAGCAGCAGTTTCTTGAGCAGAAGTCTGGTTTGCTGGTATTAGTTTTTCCTTAATATCTAAGTAGCCAAACCACAACACGCCGAGCTGAGTATCTACATCAAAGCCGCGAAACTGTTCTACAGCTTGTTTGGTCTTGTCATCAGTTGCAAAAGTCATACAAATAAATCTCCGATTGCTTAAACATTAACCCAGTAACTAAAATTACTAAGCTAAATAAATGCACATTACTTACAGAATCTTATAAATCATGGTTTATTCATTAACCCTGCTGTAGACATATATAGTTGTCACAGCTTTTGACAGATGTAAATAATATATCTTTGATTAAAAAGAATTCAGAATTACAGTCATTTTTAAATGTATAGACCACAGTAATGTGAAAACTGCTGTAAATAAACTACCGATATGAGTTCAAAAGTAAAGCTGCATTGAAGTATTTTACGTATTTATACGCAAATAAATACATATTTGATGAATTTTTGACAAAGTTGTTTCAGTTGTGACAGGCGATCGCTATATTTTTAGTTAAGCTGTAAGCGCCAAACTATGATATGAAGTAAATTATGCACTGGTTGTTATCTGGACCGTTGAGTGTAGAGAAATTGACGGTTAAGATTGCTGGTTTACCCACATCATTACAAAACTTAAAGCTGGTGCAGATGTCAGATTTTCACTATGATGGTTTGCGGTTGAGTGAAAATATGTTAGATAAAGCGATCGCTCTCAGCAACGAAGCCGAACCAGATTTAGTATTATTAACCGGCGACTACATCACCACCACCCCAGCACCGATTCACCAACTAGTGCTAAGACTCAAACATTTACAAAGTCGTGCCGGAATATATGCTATACTAGGAAACCACGATATATGTTATCGCAACTCCAAAGCAGAAGTCACAGCCGCCCTCACAAGTATCGGAATTAACGTATTGTGGAATGAAATCGCCTATCCGTTAGGAAAAGAATTACCAATAGTAGGATTAAGCGATCGCTACTCACGGGAATTTAATCCTGCACTAGTTATGAACCAACTAGATCCGGCGACACCTTGCATTGTATTATCCCACAATCCAGACACAGCCGAGATATTGCAACAATGGCGAGTAGATTTGCAACTATCAGGTCATACTCACGGCGGTCAAATAATGATTCCGAAAATGGGTCCCGCGCTGCTTTATCATCGCAAAATCCTGCGAAAAATACCAATGAAAATACGGCGACGAGTTCCATGTTTGCGAAGAGAATACTCAGTAGTCCGCCATTGGGAATGGGCGCAAGGATTGCATCAAGTCGGAAAAAATCAATTATACGTCAATCGCGGCTTAGGAACTTATTTCCCAGGACGTTTATTTTGCCCCCCAGAAGTGACAGTAATTACCTTAGAGGGTTAGTGGATAGTGGGGCATGGGGCATCGGGCATGGGGGAGGCAGTGCGGTCTTGGTGTCGGACCTGCGTGGAGCATCTGCCGTCATGGGGCATGGGGACTGGAAAAAGAATTATTACCCATTGCCCAATGCCCATTGCCCAATGCCCATTACCCACTAACAACTAACCAACAACTATCAACTAACAATTTAAATTTTGGTAAGCTATAAGCGCTAGTATGAGGAGAATCTCTGGCGCTATGCATTGGTTGTTAACAGGACCTTTAAGTATAGATAACCTGACGATAAAGATAGCGGAACTTCCAACATCTTTACAAGGCACAAAACTAGTGCAATTGTCAGATTTTCACTACGATGGTTTGCGGTTAAGTGAAGAAATGTTAGAAAAAGCGATCGCCTTTAGCAACGAAGCCGAACCGGATTTAGTTGTATTAACCGGCGACTTCGTAACCGACGATCCTACCCCAATTCATCAACTAGTACATCGACTCAAACATCTGCAAAGTCGCTGTGGTATTTACGCCGTACTAGGCAACCACGATATACATTACAACAAATCCAAAACAGAAATTACCACCGCCTTAAATAGCATCGGGATTCATGTTCTTTGGAATGAAATTGCCTATCCCCTAGGAAAAGAATTACCAATAGTAGGACTAGCCGATTATTGGTCAAGAGAATTTAATCCCGCACCAGTGATGAATCAAATAGATCCTGCAACACCCCGCATCGTTTTATCGCATAATCCAGATACAGCCAAGATATTGCAACAATGGCGAGTAGACTTGCAACTATCAGGTCATACCCACGGTGGTCACATCGTCATTCCTGGCATTGGTCCGGTGATAGTTTATTATAAAAAGCTTCTAAAAATACTTCCCAAAAAACTGCGGCGTTGGGTGCCCATTTTGCGCGGAGACTGTTCTAAAGTAGTGCGATATTGGGAATGGGCGCAAGGTTTTCATCATGTAGGAGAAAATCAATTATACGTCAATCGCGGCTTAGGAACTTATTTCCCCGGACGCTTATTTTGTCCACCAGAAGTTACTGTAATTACGTTAATTAGTTAGTTGATAGTTGATAGTTGATAGTTGTGAGTTGATAGTTGTGAGTTGATAGTTGTGAGTTGATAGTTGTGAGTTGATAGTTGATAGTTGATAGTTGTTAATTATTTATTCTTTGCCACTATCCACTATCTACTAACCACGCTCCCACTATCCACGCTTCCACCATCCACTATCCACGCTTCCACCATCCACTATCCACTAACTATGATAGACTAAACCGCCCAAAGCTACGATGGATACATATCAGCAGCTTGGGCGGTTTATAATTGATTTAATAGATTGAGAAGAGTAAAGAATCAGAGGTAACTAACTCGACTAATGTGGACAACACTCGCAATACGTGATACTCAACAATTGTGCATCCTTGATTCCAACTAGGCAGGCATTTTTGGCTGTGCGTTCAAAAACCTCCAAAACGACTTTACATGAACTTAAGGCTAAAACACGTTCTTAGGATACGACAATCGAGCAGTTATTGCGAGGACATTAGAGCAGGAGGCACAGGCTCTAATCTGAAGTTTTTGGTTGAAGGTTTGACTTCTCTGTACCTGTTTATAAGTTAGCATTACTCCTCTCAAGCGCAACAGTCATATTACCAAAGTTGATTACCATTAACTTATCGCAACAATTGCGAAATCTTTCTTAAGATTTGGGCAACGTGGTTTCCTCAAAAGTAACGGAGTATTAGCCATGACAGAATGGTTCACAAGGCAATAGCGTAATAGTTTTATCTCCACTGCCACTAGCAAGCGTCTTACCATCAGGACTAAAGGCAACGGAATACACGGCTTCTTGTGCTGTAAAAGTATAGATTTCCTTGCCCGTATCCACCTGCCATAGCTTGATAGTCTTATCTTTACTACCACTAGCTAAAATCTTGCCATTTGGACTGAAAGCCACAGAACAAACATCATCAGAATGTCCAGTTAGGGTGCAGATTTCCTTGCCTGTATCCACCTGCCATAGTTTGACTGTTTTATCTTTACTACCACTGGCTAAAATCTTGCCGTTTGGACTGAAGGCAATGGAATTTATCCCCCCAAACCAGTCAGCATGACCTTTGAGGGTTAAAACTTTTTGTTTAGCCAGATGCCAAATGTTGATGGTTTTGTCATTACCAGCACCACCACTGGCTAAAATCTTTCCATCCGGACTGAAAGCAACGCATAAAACGTCATCTGAATGCACCTTTAGGGTGTATATTTCTTTTTCTGTGTCTAATGACCAAAGTTTGACTGTTTTATCTTTACTACCACTAGCTAAAGTCTTTCCATCTGGACTAAAGGCAACACAGCAAACATTTTCTTCATGTCCATTGAAGGTGCAAATTTCTTTTGCGGTAAGCACATCCCACAATTTAACAGTTTTATCATCACTAGCACTAGCTAATTTCTTGCTATCGGGGCTAAAAGCTACTGAATTAATGCCCCCAGACCAAGAGGATTCTCCGTGTCCTTTGAGAGTTTCGGGTTCCTTTCTCGCTAAGTGCCAAATTTTTATGGTTTTATCTTTACTGCCACTAGCTAATATTTGCCCATCAGCGCTGAAGGCAACGGACATAACCTTTTCTGAATGCCCTTTGAGAGTACGTACAAGTATTAAGTATTGCATAAATATAAGCCACAAATTTACTTAATATTTAGTATTCCCAAGTACTAGTAACATGTAACTGTCTTCATCTAGTTAAAGAATTTTGACTTTATGGCGATCGCTTTCGGTTTCAAGGCATATTATGGCAGTGCAAGCGATGATTGATATGCATAAAAGCGTAAGCGCGATTAAGGCTTTCATGCTTAGGCGAAAGCTAAGTAAATGCCATCAAGAGTGCAGTTAACATCAGCTACGACAAGCCAAGGGCGTATATTCTTGTGAGAATTTTCCTGACACCCCTCTATAGGCTTACTTTTTAAAATAACAAAGAGGCGTTTTGACAAGCGTATACAGCAACTGCTATCCCATTAGAAAGATGCGGTTATCACTGCAATAGTTTTAGACTATTTTGTGAAAATTCATTCCAAATGAATACCTAAAAAAAGGATGAACTAGAAAAAATTTTCTAGTTCATCCTTTTACCTTTAGTAGCTCAGTCTTCTCCTATCAACATTTAAGGAAAGATGTCGTGAAAGCAACAAGCTTACTCATCGGTTGTGCTTTGCTACTGAGCATAAGCCTTCCTGCTAATGCACAACAACCGCAGCAACTAAACATACAGCAAGTTGAGGGTTATCTGGTAACGCCTCAGCAACTGGAATTTGACGAATCACTGCTGCAACAACTTAAGATACCTGCGGGATTTCGCATCAGCGTGTTTGCCAAAGACTTAGGCAACCCCCGGATGTTAGCAATAGGTCCCGATGGTACTGTCTACGTTACCCGCCGCGAACAAGGTGATATATTAGCGCTGTCTGACCGCAATCGTGATGGGCGTGCTGACCGAATACGGACGGTTGCCTCAGGTTACAAATACATCAATGGCATCACAATTCGTGAGAATCGTCTCTACTTTGTTACAGACAAACAACTTTACGCGGCAGATTTGCGAGCAAACGGCAAGATACGCAAACCAAAGTTGTTGATTAATGACTTGCCAGATGCGGGACAACACCCAAACCGCACCCTTGCTTTTGGTCCTGACGGATTGCTTTATATCTCAGTGGGTAGCACTTGTAACGCCTGCAATGATACAAATCCAGAAAATGCGACTCTGCTACAGGCGCAACCCGATGGTAGTAATCGGACGATTTATGCTAAGGGCTTACGCAATACCATCGGCTTTGCGTGGCATCCGGAAACTGGAGAATTGTGGGGTATGGATCATGGTTCTGACTGGCGTGGTAATGAACAACCGCCAGAAGAATTGAATCTCATTCAGGAAGGCGCAAACTACGGCTGGCCCTTTTGTTTTGCCGATCGCCGTCCGGATGTGTATCTACAAACAAATCCTCCAGGCATGACAAAGGAGGAATACTGCGCCAATACACAACCGCCAGCGCTCACCTACACGGCACATAGTGCGCCGTTGGGAATGTTATTTTATACAGGCTCCCAGTTTCCGGAAGAATACCGTAACGATGCTTTTGTGACCATGCGCGGTTCGTGGAATCGCAACCCTCCCTCAGGTTACAAAGTAGTGCGGGTGCATTACGAAAATGGCAAACCAGTAGAATTTGAGGACTTCATCACAGGATTTTTGGATGAAGAACAATTGACACAGTTTGGCAGACCAGTGGGTATTGCGATCGCACCGGATGGTTCGCTGTTGTTCACAGATGATACCAACGGTGTAATTTACCGGGTATCGTATGTAGGTCAGTGATCGTGGCTCGGATTGCTTTTTTTTGGTTGCATTAGTAGTTTTAATTACGACTATATGTGCCGTATTTATACTAAAAAAGGAGTGCGAATCGCAGTTGCGTTTTGCCAACTGCGATTCCTCCAAAGTCAATACGCTTGGTGTTAAGGGTAGTTCGTTGTGCGAGAACCCCGGTTTCTTTGAGAAACCGGGGTTCTGGGTTTGTGCTTAACACCAACTGTATTGCCTCCAAAGTGCGAAACCGCAACTGAGGTTAATATCACGATCGCCTAAACCGCAGTAACTTTTTTATCTTCTGACAAAATCTGTGTTTAAGTGATGCAGGCTTTGATACAGATTTTGGTGATGGTGTTGGTTTTGTACCTGGGTATTTTAATTGCCATTCCAACTCTGCCGCTTTATTTAAATCAGCTGTGGCTCTATACTCATATCCAAGCTCCGAACAAATTAACCCCCGATATTTGTATGCTTTAATATATTTGGGATTTAAGCGAATAGCGTGGGTAAAATTGGCGATCGCTTCCTCATACATTCTTTTTCTGACATTCTCCCTTCCCAATTCATAGAATGCCTCCGCATCAAAGCGATGAATGTGAATTTCTGTATAATTTGCTGAAGATTCATTTGCCGCGATCGGCTGATAAGACTTTAATTGGTTGTAAGCTTCGTTAATTTTTTTGATTCTTTCCTCAGCTTTCTGCTTTTCCTGTTGACTAAAAAAGCGATCTGGATGCCAAACTTTAACAAGCTTGCGGTAAGCTTGCTTCACTTCTTTCTGAGATGCACCAGGTTTTAAACCAAGAATTTCATAAGCATGATGAATATCCAGACGTAGATGCGGTAGCGGGTTGTCGTCAGACATCGGGCATACTGGGAAATAAACACACGTGTAAATCTATGTTATCTATTTCCACAAATCCTTTTAAGTCAATCCAAACTCCCCACAGCGGCTATCATTGGGATCGCAGTAGCAGACGCTTCTTTGAAGGTTGGTATTATCGCGTAACCATACCAGAAATTGAGCAAACTTTCGCCTTCATGTACTCTATCGAAGACCCCATCGGCGGGAAACCCCACAGCGGTGGTGCAGCGCAAATCCTCGGTCCCAATGATGAGTATATATGGCGGACTTTTCCGGATGTTAATAAATTTTGGGCAAAAAACGATGTCTTGGCTTTAGGTCATTGGGGCAAAACTGATTTACAAAGTCAACCCTTATACCTCTTAAGTCCAGAGTTCGATCGCCATATTCAAGAAGGTTATCAAGCTACAGCCACATTAAATCAAGGAATAATTCGCGATCCGGCGACTGGTAATTATTGCCGTTGGCAGTATGAAATTAAACCAGTATACGGCTGGGGAAATAAAGGACAATTACAACAATCTACGGCAGGCATACTGTCATTTTTGCCGATATTTGAACCGGGATGGCAAATTTTGATGGCTCACGGTAACGCTAGCGGTTGGATTGACTGGAATGGTAAAATCTACGAATTCACCGATGCCCCAGCTTACGGAGAGAAAAATTGGGGTGGTGCTTTTCCGCAAAAATGGTTTTGGTTGAATTGTAATAGCTTTGAAGGCGAACCGGACTTAGCATTAACCGCAGGTGGTGGAAGACGCGGTGTGCTGTGGTGGATGGAATCTGTGGCGATGATTGGCTTGCATTATCAAGATAAGTTTTATGAATTTGTTCCTTGGAATTCACAAGTTTCTTGGAATATTCAGCCTTGGGGTAGATGGCAAATGCAAGCGCGAAACTTAAATTATGAAGTTGAATTAACAGGAACTACGCATCTACCAGGTACACCACTGCGTGCGCCCACCGCCAACGGTTTGATATTCTGTTGTCGGGACACTATGCAAGGAAAACTCGATTTAGAGTTACGCGAACTAAGTGGAACAAAATCCAAAACAATCCTGAAAGCACATAGTTTTCTCTGTGGATTAGAAGTAGGCGGCGGTTCTTGGGACGATTCGTGGCAGTCTAGCTAAAACTGCTATAATTCTACAAGCGCACTTTTTTGGGGCTGTAGCTCAGTTGGATAGAGCGAGCGCCTCCTGAATAATCGGGCACCATGAAGGAAACTTGATGAGTGAATGTGGTTAAATTCGGTGAACCCTAAAGAGTATGTTTACTAGAGTGTTGACACTTCAAGGGAATACCGAGCCAAGCCTGAATCGAAAAAACGAAAACAATGTTATAACTTCGACTCAGGAAGGTGTAGAGACTAGATAGCCACCACCTAAAGGCTAAAAAGCCTATGGTGAAGGTATAGTCCGGAGAGTGGGGAAACTCACACAAATCTGAAGCGCTAGGTCGCCGGTTCGAACCTGGCCAGTCCCGTCGTCTGGAAACAATTAAATGAATAAAGTAGTCGAACTTTCTTTATAGATGGTTCGATACAGGATAGGATATTGCAAAAGTCGCAACAAGCGTGCGTTTTTGCGATAAATTATCTAAGTTCATTTTTGGGTAGTTTTTTGCAAATGCTATCCTAATTAATTGTTTTTCTTTTTAATTAGAGAAAATTCTCTGAACAGACGAAGTAGTAGAGCCTTGAATAAGTTACTTTTTACAGGGAAATCATTTCGATTTATGGTTATTGCCCTACCGCTGTTGATGTGGTTGGGATATAAGGAAGTTAAAAGCCAAGTTGTACAACCCCAAGCGGTCTTAGTTTTGGGTGGTTCGACTGCGAGATTAGAACGAGAGAAGTTTACAGCAGATTTTGCCCGTAAGAATCCAAATTTACCGATTTGGATTACTGGTGGTAGCCCAAAAAAGACTACTGAAAGAGTGTTTGCTAAAGCAGGAGTTGATCCCCGACGTTTACACCTGGACTATGAAGCGGTAGATACAGTTACAAATTTTACCACATTGGTGGATGATTTGGAAAAGCGCGGCATTAAGAGTGTGTATTTGATTACATCAGATTATCATATGCGCCGCGCCTGTGTGATCGGCGAGATTGTTTTGGGTAGTCGGGGGATTATATTTAAGCCAGTGTCGGTTCCTTCACAGCGATCGTCTGAACCAATTGAAAAATCAGTCCGCGATGGTGCTAGGGCTTTAGTTTGGATGACAACTGGCTACACAGGGGCAGATGAAGCGAAAAATAAGCGGTGAGTAATATCACGGGTTAGGGCTATTTTATTTGTGCCTTTTGCAAGCGTTGTCTGTCGGTATTTTGTGACTCTAATTCTTGGCGTAGCTTTTCGTTTTCACTTGCTAACTGATTAACTATCGCTTGGTCAATCAGGTTAGTGTCAGTGGTGGTATAGATGTTGACACCTTGCTTTTGGGGTGGTTTTTGATTGTATCGATTGAAGTACAACTGCTGTACCCTGCGTCCCACTTCTAACACCTCAGATTTGGTACAGTTTATCTGTAACTGCTGACACCGTTCACTAATGGTAATCCGAGGAGACATTGGGGTGTCAAGTTTGGCACGTTGAGCTGTAACTGGTGTGCTGGCAATTAGCAAAGTCGCTAAGATGGCAATAATGGTTTTCATAATAGTAGAAGCTAAGTCGCTTATTTTTCTTGAATGAGAACGTATGGTTGTACAATCAAAGTTAAAAATCGCTTTGCGCGATCGCCATTCCATTCGCCAATTTGTGTAACTGAGGGTTTAGCAAGCAATTGTTCATCAATCCATTGCTGCACTTGAGGGGTGTTATCGCTAGCGATCGCTACTCCGACATTGAGCAAGTCTAGTTCAATTGGTACTAATATTACAGCATCGCGCTGCACATGAGGAATTAACCACTCCCACTCAGCCTCATCTAAATTTTGGGTTAATTCGGCTTTTAAATCTTGCATAACTGCCCAGTTTTTCTCTGCTTCAAAAGCATTTTACCTTATTCTTCGTACAGACGTTCCACACCGAACGTCTCTACCGCACCTCCACTATTCGTACAGACGTTCGGTGTGGAACGTCTCTACCGCACCTTTTAATTAAACCTCTGCTTTCATCTCATCAATTTCAAATAGAGAAACGATTACTCCAGCGATAGGAATAGAAATAAAAATTCCTAATAAACCAGCTACTCTAGCACCTACAAGCAAGGCAAAAAATACCACCACCGGATTAAGATTCAGCGCATCTTGCATAATTCTCGGCGAAATCAAATTGTCTTGTATCTGCTGAAGTATAATACACGCTATTAATACTTTGAGTGCTAGCCAAACATTTTGAGACAGCACAATCAAAGTAATTACACCAACTCCTAATGTGGCTCCTATTCCGGGAATAATGTCAAGTAAACCTACTATCACTGACAAAATTAAGGCAAAAGGTACTTTTAGTAAAGAGAAAATCATGAAACTAGAAGCTGACAAGAATAAAGTTAATATCAACTGACCGCGAAAAAATCCTAAAAAGCTGCGTCTGATTATCCTTGTAAATCTAGCGCGTCGCTGGCTTGGTATCACTTTTAAGATAAGATCCCAAAGTTTTTCGCCATCAAGAAGCATAAAAAAAGCGACAACGGCAATCAAAATGAAAGTCACAAAGTTAGTAATGAAACTTTGGAAAATAGACAAACTTGTTACCAACATTGATATAGCTTGGTCGCGCAATTGCGTTTCTACTACGCTTAAATCTATCTGCAAGTTACGGTTACGTAGAAATTCTTCTAATCGTTCTACAAAAGGTAATAAGGAGTTTAAAAATGCAGTTACACTTTCAATTAATTGTTGCCCTTGAGATAAAACTGCTAAACCTACAGTGATTGCTAAACCTCCAAGAAACACAATACTAATTAAAAAAACAAAAACAACTGCTATACCGTGGGGCAAAATACGCCGCAGCCACCTAACAGGATAGCTGAGTAAAAAAGCCAGAATTGCTGCAAATGTGAAAGTAACAATGACCGCTTCAAAGTAAGCTAAAAGCTGTGTAATTGCCCAGCCAGAAGCAACTAAAAGCAAAAAGCGAACTAATGCGAGATTATTTAATCGCTGCCAAAGATTATTAAATTCAAAGCCCTTCATATGGTATTTAGGGAAAGTATGATGAGCTTATAGTCACAAAATAATAAAGGCGATCGCTACCTCCTTTAAGCATATTTATTTAATATCTCAACTTATCGCCCCAAGAAGTGCAAATCATTAATTGCTGTTGTACACTGTTGCGTTATCGCCTCTAATTCCTCTTTATTAGTAGAATTAGGAGCATCAATCAACTTGCCAATTCTGACACTAACAGGAACTGCCTGAGGTATCGCCGAACCTTTTACCTCAATTTTCTCACTACCCCACAAACATACGGGTAATAGTGGCGCTTTTGCCTTCGCAGCTAGCAGCGCTGCACCTCGTTTGGGGTCGGTAATGCGTCCATCTGGGGTGCGCGTACCTTGCAAAAACACACCCACAGCCCAGCCGTTTTCAAGATACTCTAAAGCTGAACGAATAGCAGCGCGATCGGTACTTCCCCGACTCACCGGATAAGCACCAAATAATTTAATCGCAGTCCGTAAAATCGGGATTTTGAATAATTCTTCCTTAGCCATATACGCTACAGGACGACCTACACAATTAGAAACAATCGGGGGGTCAAAGTTACTCGCATGATTGCTGACTATCACCAAAGGTCCGGTTTTGGGGACGTTTTGGGCATCATAAACCTTACCCTGAAAGTAAGTGTAAAGCATAGGGCTGACGACAGACCACTTAAAGGCGTGGTAAAGTGCCAGACTGATAAACGGTTCGCGACTTTTGCCCACAGAAGATAATTGAAATCGGACAGAATTAAGGATAAGCGATCGCCACCACTTTTGATTGTTAAAGTTAGTTACTAAGCAACCTGCTTACAAAGCTTCTTTTACCTGCTTTGAAGTTGCATAGCCCAAGAAAGCTTGTACTGCGGGGTTAGGAGGGTTTTTATAGACGTAAAATAACTGGCGTCGATAAGGATAATTAGATGCCCCTGGTAGTGAGTTATCAATTGCTACTATCCGCGCCGTACTTTCTCTAGCTGCTTGTTTGTATGTAGCGTAGCCGATGCCATTTTTTTTCAGTTCTTGGATTAAACCTGTAGTTGTATCCCTTGGCAAAGTGGTAAAATTAGAAGCCGTACCAAAATCAGCATTTCCTAATACCAGTTCTTTAAAAGTCTGACGTGTACCGCTTTCCACGGGACGATTAATTACCCGAATTGGATCTGAAGAACCACCAACCTGCGACCAATTGATAATTTTTCCTCGAAATATGTCTGCGATTTGAGTACCAGTTAAACCGCCTTTAAAAGGATTATCTATTTTGTGTACGACGATTGCTATGGCATCATTGCTAATTATTACTGCTTGCAATCCTTTTTTCTGGTCATCATCAGTGAGATGACGAGATACTGCCGCTACATCAATATTACCTGCAATTAAATCCTGAATTCCTCTTTCAGAACTATGAGCATTAGTTACAACTTTAGTACCAGGATATTTATCTTCAAAGCCTTTTTTCAGCTTTTCATTAATATTTACCATGCTGGTAGAACCATCAATTCTGACATTAGTTCCCACAGGTACTGCATCGGGAAGTTGGAAAGAATACTTGTTATTATTGATGTCTTCTACAGACGATATTTGATTGTCTGTAGAAAACAATTGCTTGCGTGGCAGGTGGAAATACCACCAAGTACCACCTAATAGCAAAAGCGATAACAGAATAAAAACAATCGGAGGTGGACTGCTTGTTTTCTTCATACCTTTTAATTTTTACTTATAGTTGTTCAGACATACCCCACAACCAATTCCAAACATTAACTGTAGCGCGTCCTGCTCTTTCTCCCATCAACCAGTAAACAAAATTATCTTGCTGCACGCAATTAATAGGCGGCTGAGTTTTGACAAAAAAAGGCAATATAGCTGGCAAAACTTCCTCAGCAGATTGATATCTGTCTTTGACACTAGTTTGCAGCAATTTATCTAAGATTTTGCTCAATTCTGCACTAATTGATGTTTTTGGCGGTAAATATTCTCGCCACTGCCAACTGTTATTTGTACTGTCATACATCTCAATTAGAGTAGGAGTCCTTGTCAGCATTTGGATGCAGGTAACACCTAAACTGTAGAGATCGCTAGTACAATTCACTTTACCATGCTCAATTTGCTCAGGCGGCGCGTATCCCCGCGTACCGATTAAAGTTCCTGGCTGCATTAAATATGTCTCTGAAACTAATTTTGCAGCACCAAAATCAATTAGTACTGGTTTGCCGTCTCGTTGTCTGCGGATAATATTTTGTGGTTTAATATCGCGGTGAAAAACTCTATTTTGATGAATGAACTGTAAAACTGGTAACAAGTCGCACAAAAGTTGCAAAATCTGAGCTTCGTTATAAACACCACGCTGCAACTCTTGCTCTAAAGTCAAACCTTCGATAAACTCTTGTACTAGATAAAGTCGTTGCTCTTGTTGAAAGCAAGCTAATAAAGCCGGAATCTGCGGGTGAGTTCCTAGAGAATCTAATCTAATCGCTTCATCCTTAAATAACTTAATTGCTTTATCCAGGACTTGCGGGTGTTGTGACGAAAACTGAAACTGCTTAACTGCACAGTATGGCTTAGAAGGAATATCTTCATCTATCGCCAAAAGAGTCTCCCCAAATGTGCCTTTGCCCAAGACACGAATTGGGCGATAGTGCATCCTTAGCAATAGATGAGAACCACAACTCAAACAAATTTCCGCTGTATCTGAATTATGAGGACTCCGACATTCAGGATTTACACACAGAGTCATAAAAGTATGAATTACCTGAATCTACTATAAACAGCAGAGGTTAACAAGAAGTTAAGCTGGTAATTCGGTAATACTACGGACGTTTTCTAAGATTAAGTCAGAGCAAGTGCGTTTAATCAAACCAGTAAGCACGTTACCTGGACCAATTTCTACTACTCGTTCAATGCCATTTAGTGGTAATTGTAAAGAAATTTCTCGCCAGCGTACCGAACCAGTCATCTGTTTAATAAGGCGTTGCTTTAAAACTTCGGCATCAACAGAGGGAACTGGTTCTACATTAGATAATACTGGTACAATAGCTGGTTGAAATTGAACAGCTTCTAAAACTTCTTGAAATTCGGTTGATGCAGCTGCCATTAGGGGTGAGTGAAATGCACCAGAAACTTTTAAAGGGATAGCACGCTTTGCTTTAACTTGAGACATGACTGTTTGTACTGCTTCAGGTGTGCCGGAAATTACAACTTGTGCGGCACTATTATCATTTGCTAGCACTACGTCGGGGGTTTGAGCGATCGCTTGTTCTAATTGTTCGCGGTTAAAGTTCATCAAAGCTGCCATCATCCCACCTGCGGCACTTTCCATCAGTTCAGCACGACGCTTCACTAAGCGCAATCCCGCAGACCATTCAAACACTCCGGCAATGTAAAGGGCAATATATTCTCCCAAACTGTGACCGGCAACTAAATCTGGTTTGTGTCCTCTTTCTTGGAGAATGTCAGCGAGAATGCTTTCTACTACATAAAGACACGGCTGGGTATAAAGTGTAGTTGATAACTTTTCTTCGTTTTCACAGATTTGCGTCACAGACCAACCCAAAATCTCTTCAGCTTGGGCAAATTTATCTTCAGCGGATGGTAAATCTAATAAGTCGGTTCCCATTCCTAGTGCTTGGGAACCTTGTCCGGGAAACACCCATGCGGTTTTAGTCATCGATTTGTCGTTAGTGGTTAGTGGTTAGTGGTGAGGCAGCGCGGTCTTGGGGGTTTCCCCCATGAGCGACTGCCGAACCCGAAGGGTTAGTGGATAGTGGATAGTGGTGAGGCAGCGCGGTCTTGGGGGTTTCCCCCATGAGCGACTGCCGAACCCGAAGGGTTAGTGGATAGTGGATAGTGGATAGTGGTTAGTGGATAGTGGTTAGTGGATAGCAATAACAACTAACAAATAACAACTAACAACTAACTACTAACTACTAACTACTAACAACTAACTACTAACTACTAACTACTAACTACTAACAACCAACAAATTTTTACCTTCCCCATTGAAAAATTGCTGCTCCCCAAGTGAGTCCGGCACCGAAGCCGGAGGTAGCAATGATGTCACCTGGTTTAATTTTGCCTTGTTGCACTGCTTCATCTAGTGCAAGCGGGATAGACGCGGCGGAGGTATTGCCATATTCCGCGAGATTGCTGATAACTTTATGTGCTGGAATATTCAGGCGTTGAGCTACGGCATCAAGAATGCGTTGATTTGCTTGATGTAATATCAGCCAGTCTATTTGGTCAACGCTGAGATTTGCGTGAAATAAAGCTTTGTCGATAACTTCTGGAACTCGTTGCACGGCGAAGCGGTAGACTTCTTTGCCGTTCATGGTAATCGGTTGGAAGTTGCCTTTATTGACATTTACACCGGGGATAAGTTCTTGGGGAGAGGCTTTGTAGGCAAGGTTGAGATAGTGGTTTTGAGTGCCGTCAGTTTTAAGTTCAAATCCTAACAAGCGATCGCTTTCGTTTGCTTGCAATATTACCGCCCCAGCGCCATCACCGAACAATATACACGTACCTCTATCTTGCCAATCTACCCAACGGGAGAGGATATCTCCTCCAATTAAAAGTACGTTTTGATAAACGCCTGTTCTGATGTATTGGGCAGCGGTGACAAGTCCAAAGACGAAGCCGGAACAGGCGGCTGTCAAGTCAAAGGCAACTGCTTTGGTAGCTCCCAATTCAGCTTGAATTTGACAAGCAGTGCCAAATAAGTCATCTGGGGTAGAGGTGGCGAGCAGAATCAAATCTATGTCTGCTGCGCTAATTCCGGCGGCGGCGATCGCTTTTTTGCTTGCCATAGTAGCGATCGTCTTCAAAGATTCATCTGCACCCGCCAACCGCCGCTCTTTAATTCCGGTTCTTGTGGCGATCCACTCGTCTGATGTGTCAACCAGTTGAGTCAGCCCTTGGTTATCTAAAGAAGTTGTCGGTACAGCCGAACCACTTCCTATAATTGCTACACCTAACTTTTCCACTCCTAGTTTCTCCACCTATCAGCTTTTATTGTTTGTCATCTGTCATTAGTAATAACTATTGACTTTTTAGTTGCTCTCCTGCTGAAGGCTTTGATATTGAGACTGAATTCGTTGCAGCACAGAGTTATCAACCGCTTCTTTGGCGATGCGAATTGCATTAAAAATCGAAGGCGCTTGCGAACTGCCGTGACCGATTATACAAATTCCGGCTACGCCTAAAAGCAAACCGCCGCCATGTTCGGCGTGGTCTACTCGCTGTTTAATCCGCTTCAGGTTTGGTTTTAAAATTGCCGAGCCGATTTGACCGCGTATTCCTTGGGGTAACTCTTCGCGCAAAATTTGCAAGACGATATCCCCGACTGCTTCGGCGAATTTTAACAAAACATTGCCGACAAAGCCATCACAGACTATCACATCAAAGCGACCGGAGAGTACATCACGTCCTTCAGCGTTGCCAATAAAAGAAATTTGCGAATTTTCGCGCAGTATTTGGTTAGCGCGGACGGCTGCATCATTTCCCTTAGAGTCTTCTTCGCCGATATTTAACAAACCTACTTTGGGATTGGGTGTACCCAAAACATACTCACTATAAATCGACCCCATAACCGCAAACTGGTCTAAAAATTTCGGACGACAGTCTACATTTGCGCCGACATCAAGTATTAATACTGGCTTACTGGCTATTAAGGTAGGAAACACAGCGCCAATTGCCGGACGGTCAATTCCCGGTAGTCGTCCCAAACGCAGCAAAGCAGCTGCCATTGCCGCACCAGAATGACCGGCACTAACTACACCATCTGCTTTTTGGTTTTTAACCAAATTCATCGCCACATTGATCGAAGCCTTGGGTTTGCGTCTAATGGCGCTTAAAGGCTCCTCATCCATTGCGATCGCATCAGTTGCGCTGACTATCTCCACCTGCCCTAAATTTGTTTTTGACGGCAGGGCAGCCTCGATTTGTTGGGGATCGCCTACCAACAATACTTCTACACCTAGTTCTTCTCGTGCCCGCAGTGCGCCGGCGACGATTTCCCCAGGTGCGTGATCCCCTCCCATTGCATCAATTGCGATTCTTACGCAAGTCGATCCCATTGCTAAAGCTTATAGAAACCTTACAAATTTTACCAGATGTTAGGGAATGGGGAATGGGGAATGGGGAATGGGGAATGGGGAATGGGTAATAGGGAATGGGGAATGGGGAATGGGGAATGGGGAATGGGAACGCATTTAGTGGGCTGCTGCCTCGACTGTTAGTAATGGAGGCAGCAGTTCTCCAAGAACTACATTTACTGGCAGAGCAAGGAAACGAGAAGGAAAACACGAAACTTCGAGTTCTGAACACGAAACTTCAGCTTCTGAACATGAAACTTGAGCTTCTGAACATGAAACTTCAGCTTCAGAACATGAAACTTCAGCTTCAGAACATGAAACTTCAGCTTCAGAACATGAAACTTCAGCTTCAGAACATGAAACTTCAGCTTCAGAACATGAAACTTCAGCTTCAGAACATGAAACTTCAGCTTCAGAACACGAAACTTTAAGCTTTTAACTGGGAATGTCTCGTTCTACACTTAAACACCAATGCCCCATGCCCAATGCCCCATGCCCAATGCCCCATGCCCAATGCCCAATGCCCTATGCCCAATGCCCAATGCCCCATGCCCAATGCCCCATGCCCCATGCCCCATGCCCCATGCCCCATGCCCAATTACCAATCTTTAACTCATCACCCAGTTAACGAGGGTGCGAACGCCAAAACCGGTTGCCCCAGAACCGTTATAGCCGTTTTCTTTGTCTGTCCAAACGGGTCCTGCGATATCTAAGTGCGCCCAAGGAGTTTCTTTGACGAACTGTTTGAGGAATAAAGCGGCGGTAATTGAACCACCTGCACGAGGACCTGTGTTTTTCATGTCGGCAATGCCAGACTTTAGCCCTTCAAAGTATTTTTCTTCCATTGGCAGACGCCACAGCTTTTCCCCAGCAGTCTCAGATGCTGTCTCTAGCTGTTTAGCTACGGCATCGTCGGGACTAAACAACCCGCCGATATCGTCTCCTAAGGCAATCAGGCAAGCACCTGTGAGGGTAGCTAAATCAACGATCGCTTCTACTCCTAATTTCTCGGCAAACACTAAGGCATCTGCTAAAGTTAAACGTCCTTCAGCATCGGTGTTGTTAACTTCTATGGTTTTGCCGTTAGAAGCTTTCAGCACGTCGCCTGGGTGCATGGCGCGACCGCTAATCATGTTTTCAGTCACCGCTGAGATGAAATGCACTTCCACATCAGGCTTTAACTGACCAATTGCTTTTGCCGCACCTAATGTAGCCGCTGCACCGCCCATATCAATTTTCATCGTTTCGATGCCGCTACCAGCACCTTTGATGTTGAGTCCGCCAGAATCAAAGGTTAAACCTTTACCGATAATTGCCAGTTTGCGTCTGGGTGTGCCTTGGGGTTTGTAGGTGAGGTGAATAAATTTCGGGGGCAATTCAGAAGCTTGTGCGACTCCTAAAAAAGCACCCATCCCCAGCTTCTCACAGTCTTCTTTTTCCAAGATTTCTAACTGCAAATCGTGATCTGAAGCGATCGCTTGAGCGGTTTCTGCCATTGTAATTGGTGTGACAGCATTCGCTGGCGCTGCTACCAACTGTCGCGCCAAAATTACTCCAGAAGCGATTTGATTAGCGCGGGCAATTGCGGCTTCTTGTCCGCTTAACCCTAGTAAATGTACTGTTTCTACTTGCGGTCCTTTATCTTCGTTTTCCGACTTGAAGCGAGTATCTTGATAAAGTGCTAGTTGGATACCTTCGGCGATCGCTTGCGCTGTTGCCTCTGGATTATTATTCCATACTGGCAAGTCAATTGCAAGAGTTTTGCATTTTTGCTTTTTAGCTAATCGTGCCACAGATGCAGCAGCGCGTCGCAAGCTATCTAATTTCAAAGCATCAGGTTTTCCCAAACCTACCACCATCAGCTTTCGCACTGATTTATCACTACTTAAGCGCGTGAAAATGCTGCTACCTGCTTTTCCCTTAAATTCTTCTTCTGCAATCAGTTCTTTTAAGACACCGCCGACTTTTTCATCTAAAGTCGCTAGTTCGCCAGTTAACTCTACCGCATCTTCAAATAATCCAATCGCCAAACCATCTCCCTTCCACTCTCCGAAAGGCGTATTACTTGCTAGAATTTCCATTTGTGATATTTTCTGTAAAACTTCTTGTACCAGTATTGCTTGACACTCTCACCGTCTAAAGACGCGCTCGATTCTTAGTTCAACGACATGCCTTGAAATTGTCTATCCTTGCGGCAATACTTAAACCTGATACCCGCTCAACAGAACAAAGCGCCGAGTCTAATTTAAACAACCCCAGAGGGCTTATCTCCCTAAGCGTTAGAGAATCGTTTCTCCAGTTCCCGTATGCCCTACGGTACTTTGTCTAACAAATAAATAGTTTTGTTCTCTGGTATGGGTGCGGGTTGGCTACCCTAGCTATGTTTATTCGTGGTGTTCGCCACCCACTATCCATTATTGTTTCCTAGTCAATCGTTTGGGAGTGCTTACCCATGTGTACTAGCGGTTATTCTACCTGTGGCATAACGCTATTATAACCTCGAATGTTCGTACCAAAAATTAATCATGAATGCAGTTAAAACCGCACGATTCCCTTCTATCTCAGCACTCTTCGTGACTGAAGCTCTAAGCTTACCGACTAGCTTGTAAAATCCGCTTTTCGTGCTTCCTCCTTTGGGAGTGGGGGACAAGGGGACAACAACTAACTCCTAATTCCTAACTTTTAACATCAATGTTAAATTTAGAGCCGATCGCTTTAATCACTCTTGCTTCTTCTAATGTAGTTTTGTTGTTGAGTTGGGCTATTCTATAACATTGAGCTAGCAAAGGTACTGCAAAATCGCGGTTGAGTTGATTGAGTAGTGTATCTAAAGGTTGGGGTGATTTGATGTTTTGGGCGATCGCATCTATTGATGTGGGACTGAAGTTTAATGTTTGCAACTTAGGCAAAATTTCATCCCAAGTTCGATCTGGATGACTTGCGAGGATCATGTGAACGAGAATTTGATCCATAATCGCTTCTTGAGCGATCGCTTTTTCTAAATAATTTTCGCTTTGTTTCTTTAACTCTGCAAGTGTTTCTTCCGAAGTCAACGAAGTTGATTCATCCAGCTTTGCTTCATAAAATCGACAAGCTGCATATCCCAATGAATATATCATCGTCGCATTAGAACTAGCACCAATCACCGCACCAGCAAAAGGTACATTTCGCAGCAAACCTAATCCCGCTGCTTTGAGAAGACGACTACCACCAAAAGCTAAACCAAAAATCGCTAAAGCTTCACCTTTCCGCGCAGGGTCTTTTAAATCCAGCCCATAGACAGATGCAATTTGATAAAGCATTTCTGACTGTAATTGCGTTGTTGCTGCCAAATCAACTGCAAACAGCGCCAACGCTTCACCTGGTAAAATACTCGTAGCCAGTCCAATTCCCCCTGCTTTAGTTGCTTTATCCAGCATAATCCGATGGGCAATTTGGCTGGGTGATTCTTGGGGATGCTGTTGCTGTAGTTGTTTTACTTCAGCTTCGGCTTTTGCTAAATCAACCTTGTCACTCACACCAATCAGCCAATTGAGATTTAACACTCCAGCTAGTTTTCTAATTAGCCAGTTTTCACCAAGATGAGTGACTACCTCTCCAGCAGTGTGAGTTGCTTGTTCAATTAGCTTGTGTGTTTGTTTTGCGGCTACTTCTCCCAAGCCTACTGCTATTTCTACAGATGCCGATCCTACCCCAACTGCGGTTCCAACTGCACCACCTACAGACTTAGCAAACGATTCTAATACAGATGGTGTATCTTCTTCTACTGGAGTTTGCGGCTTAATTTCTATTTCTGAATCTGCTTGCGGTGAATTAACCGATTTATTCACCTCGATTTCTGTTTGGGATTTGTCTTTCATAAAGCAAGCAACGTCTTACAAGTCTTTCTACTTAACTTGTAACCAAAGGGCAACGAGCTTGACATCTCTCTGTAAGAGTAAGTTGTTAATTGATCAACTATTTCCTACCACCGACAACAGTTAGCCCCACTCCTGGAATGTACTCTACTGGCTTACCTTGTGGCTGTCCTTCAAGTCCCCAATCGTAAGTATCTTCTGCTAACAAGTCTGCTTCACCTTGATTAATTTCCTCATCTAAAATTTGCCATAATCTACGTTTTTCTTCAATTCCTAGTGACGATATCGCATTTATTAGGGATTCAAAAGTAATTTCCAGTTTCACAGTTTCTTGTGTCAGGATGTGTATTGGATTTGTTTAATTTATATTATCGCCTCACATATCCTTTATCAAGTCTCACTAAACAGGTTCCCCCTCTTCAAGAGAATATAAATCCGGTTCCTCATGCAAAAAGTCAAATGCTTTTCCTTTTTCAGCAAGATACATAAGTTCATTACTAGAAGGATAGGGAATATTTCCAAATAACTTATTTTCGAGCAATAAACGTTCTTCTGTTGGTAAAGCAAGAATTACTTCTAATAAGGATTCAACAAGCTTTATATTCATCGCTTTCTTCAGTTAAGTTTAATTGTAATTATCGTTTTAATCTCAAAAAATCACTTCATTTCTAATTCAGAAACGGCTTCGCCATAATTCTCTAAAAAGTTGTTTTCCTTCATAATTTCATAAAGATAAATTTCTTTTTCTAACAAACAGGCGTGTCCGCTATGAGGTAAGACTACCATTTTGGCATTAGGTAAAATATTAACTAAACGTTCGGCTTCAGTCACAGAAGGTAAAAGGCGATCGTCACCACCAGCAATTACCAAAATTGGTTGAGTCAGGGTGCGTAACTGTTTGTCATCAACGTTAAAATCTCGCAATAACGATATTCGCCAAAGAACGGTTTCTGGTGGTACATAACGCATTGACTTGAGAAGTTCTTGGCGATCGCCTCTCGCAACTCTCCCCAAAGATGCTAAAAATGGCAATAGCCCCAACGCAGCAATATCATAAAGGTATCCCGGTACGATGTTGGTTAGTTGCGATGTCCAATTCAACCACGGACGAAGATTCAAAGCAGAAGCCGAGTTAATCAGAATTATTCGCTTAAACAACTGCGGTGAAGCGATCGCTACTTTCATCGCCAAACAACCCCCAAAAGACTCACCACACAAGTAAACTGGTCTAGGACTTTTTTCCAATTCCCCGTCGATTAAGTCCAATACGTTTCTAGTCAGATCGTCCCAATCGGTTAAATCCTCTCGTGGTATTGCCAGACAACGCACATCAAAGCCGGCTTCTAAACCGGCGGTTTGCGCTCGCAATAATTGACCAGTTCCATCCATACCTGGTAAGTATACCAACAACGGATACTCTGGTTTTAGTCTTTTAGGTGTTAAAAAACACGGTTTTAGATCAACTTTTTGAGTAGTCATTAGTCAATTGGGCAATGGGCAATGGGCAATGGGCAATGGGCAATGGGCAATGGGCAATGGGCAATGGGCAATGGGCAATGGGCAATGGGAATAAAGCCAAATTTCGATCTCAGCCCACTTAGATGATGCCCGCTTGCCCCATGCCCCATGCCCAATGCCCAATGCCCCATTACCCATTCCCTAATAACATCCTTCACGCAACAATTTAGCAATTTCACCATGACAGTGTTCTGTCAATTCGGCTACAACTTTTTTGCCTTGTTTGCCCTGGTATTTTTCCTTGTGTTGCGGCATAATCCAATAGGGACGACCAATCAACACGGCAAGGCGACGATAAATAACCAAGGGATGCAAACCCGGTTGATTGAATAAAGGTTCTGAAGGGTCAAACAAACTCAACACTCTTAAGGGTAATGCAGAAGTGCTGATTTCTTCTAATGAAGCGATCGCGATCGGCAAAATTGCTAAATCCTCAACTTGCGATCGCAATGCCAAATGAGCAAATCCTCGCTGAAATTCCCCCACTTGATTCGCAGGAGTAAATTTCACCATTGGCTTAGTTCCTTCCGGAAAAACCCCCACCATCTGCTTTGACTGCAACAAAGCCTGAGATTGCACAAAAAAGCTATGCTGGCGGTTTTCTGGACTTTCTAAGGGAAAGCAGCCCAATTGTCCCGTGACAATCTCTCGCATAATTGGTACTTGCCCCATATAATGATGGCAGGCAAAGCGAATTGGACTTGACAACGCCTCCATTAAAACTGGTGCATCCATGAAGCTGCGATGATTGCTCACCACCAAGACACTTGCATCTTGGGGAATGCGATCCTCGTAATAGCGAAACATTTTTGTTGAGATTGTCGCTAGAAACGAGCGAGAAATATCCAGAGGGCTATTTACACTCATACTTTAGTGAATATATTTTTGAGAAAATACTGCATTTTTTCTGAGATAAGTTTTACATTTCTTTACTATAACAACGACCGTCTTCAGATAGAAATGTCTAATTTACAGAATAAGTTAAACTTTTCTTAGAACTTATGGGTGCTATTTTCAGCCACAAGAAATAGTTAAAAAAAGCCCGCATCAACACCAAAGCGCTTATTATAAACAATGAAATGGAACACCCACTTTCATGGATAGGGCTTAAACTAAGAAAAAAATCAAGCAGATGAATTTGCCCCCTCAGGACAGAACTTGTGCCAAATTAAGGGAATTGTTTTTCAGCCTTGATGCTTTATGCTTCAGACTTCTTTAGTCAGGATTGTTCAAGCAAAAAAAGTGCTGCATTCACGCTTAGGCAGCGAACAATCGCATAGCAAAGAAATTTGCTAATATTAAATTGTTGTTTGAAAATTGGGGAACAATATTATATAATTACGTGGTTTTAAACACATAAGTGCGTTAGAAAACTGTTTTAACAAGTTGTTTTTGATTCTGCAAGATAAAAGAGTGGATACAGAAAAGACATTTGCGCTAACAACACCGCTATATTATGTAAACGATTTACCCCACATGGGCAGCGCTTATCCAACGATCGCAGCTGATGTGGTAGCGCGGTTCCAAAGACTATTAGGAAACCCGGTACTGCTGATTACAGGTACAGATGAGCATGGACTGAAAATTCAGCGGGCAGCAGAAAGTAAAGGGCTTAACCCACAAGAATACTGCGATGGAATTGTACCGAGTTTTGTTTCTTTGTGGGAATTGCTAAACATTCAATACGATCGCTTTATTCGGACTACCGATCCGCGTCATGAAGCGATCGTCAAAGAATTCTTCCAGCGAGTTTGGGATCGAGGTGACATCTACCAGGGACAACAAAAAGGCTGGTATTGCGTTTCCTGTGAAGAATTTAAAGAAGAACGGGATTTGTTAGAAAAACACCGCTGTCCCATCCACACCAACAAAGAAGTCGAATGGCGAGATGAGCAAAACTACTTCTTTCGCTTATCCAAATATCAAAGCCAACTTCAAGAATTATACCAGTCCAGACCAGATTTTATTCAACCAGAAAGCCGTCGAAATGAAGTCCTCAACTTTGTAAATCAGGGTTTGCAGGACTTTTCTATATCACGGGTAAATCTGGACTGGGGTTTTGCAGTACCAGTTGACCCCAAACAAACCCTTTATGTCTGGTTTGATGCGCTGCTGGGTTACATAACTGCCTTGAACGCAGCAGACGCAGAACCGACTTTAGAAAATGCCTTAAAAAAATGGATGCCAATCAACTTGCATTTAATCGGTAAGGATATCCTCCGCTTTCATGCAGTTTACTGGCCCGCAATGTTAATGTCAGCCAATTTGCCACTACCAGAAAGAGTATTTGGACACGGTTTCTTAACCAAAGATAATCAGAAAATGGGGAAAACCCTTGGTAATACTCTCGATCCCGTGGCGTTAGTTAAAACTTATGGTGCTTCTTCAGTTCGTTATTACTTCCTTAAGGAAATCGAATTTGGCAAAGATGGCGATTTTAATGAAGTTAGATTCATTAATACTCTGAATGCAGATTTGGCAAACGATTTGGGTAATTTGCTAAATCGCACTTTGAACATGGTGAAAAAATACTGCGCTGGAAATGTGCCGCAAATTACAAATGAAGAGATTACTGATGAAAATCCGTTGAAAGCGATTGGTTTAGATTTAGGAGAAAAGGTAAAAAACGCTTATGAAGCGCTAGCTTTTAATCAAGCCTGCGAATCTATCCTAACTCTGGTGCGAGCCAGTAATAAGTTTATCGACGACCAAGCACCTTGGACATTGTATAAACAAGGACAAACGCAGGCGCTAGAGCAAGTACTGTATGCAGTTTTAGAATCGGTGAGGCTAGCAGCTTATTTATTGTCCCCAATTATTCCGGATATCAGTAGCGATATTTATGAGCAATTGGGCTTCCAAATCAACTTTAATCAGCAAATAGAAAGTTCAACTGCTGCACCTTTTGCGATCCATTCAACATGGGGAGTACTCAGCAACGAACAAAAGTTAGGTACACCAAAACCAATTTTTAAACGCATCGAACCGCCAAAAAACGATTAGCTTTTTTAATTTCTTTTGTCAACAAAATTAGCGGGGCTTAATTGATAGCCTTGAAAGCTTATTATAAGCAGCTCTGACTTCTGAAGAAAAAAGATAAATTAGTAACAATTATTACAAGGATAAGAATTGAGGTATGACAGCAATGTTGAATAACTTGGAAAACGACTCAATATTTACGCCAGAACAAGTTTTGGAAAATCGTGGTCGTGTGGCTATTTTTATTGATGGTTCAAATCTATTTTACGCAGCGCTGCAACTAGGAATAGAAATAGATTACACTAAGCTTTTGTGCAGATTGACGGGTGGATCTAGATTGTTGCGGGCATTTTTCTATACAGGTGTAGACCGGACAAACGAGAAACAACAGGGATTTTTGTTGTGGATGCGTCGCAACGGGTATCGAGTAATTGCTAAAGATTTGGTGCAGTTACCAGATGGCTCAAAAAAAGCCAACCTCGATGTGGAAATTGCGGTAGATATGATGGCATTGGTAGATTCATATGATACAGCGGTGTTAGTAAGTGGCGATGGAGATTTGGCTTACGCAGTCAATTCAGTCAGCTATCGTGGGGTGCGCGTAGAAGTGGTGAGTTTGCGCTCAATGACCAGCGATAGTTTAATTAACGTAAGCGATCGCTACATCGACTTAGAAGCCATTAAAGAAGACATCCAAAAAACTCCTCGACAAAGCTATCCATATCGTCCCTTATCCGGTATCGGTTTTTTAGAAGAATCCGGAGAGATTGACGGACATCTAGAAATTCAAGAGTGAACCAACAGAAGTATCGACAGGGAGACAAGGAGTTGGAGAGATTTGGGGACAGGGAGATAAGGGGACAAGGAGGACAAGGAGGACAAGGAGGACAAGGAGGACAAGAAGGACAAGGGGGAATTTCTCCCTCATCTCCCTCATCTCCCTCATCTCCCTTGTCTTCCCCCTCTCCCTTGTCCCCCCTCTCCCTCTCCCACTCCCCCCCTCCCCCCCTCCCCCGCTTCCTCTTACCGATTACCTTATTGTTGGTAATGGGGTTAGCTGCTTGTGGGGGTCAAAAGCCCACAGATTCAAAATCAGCAGATTCGGGTTCATCCAAAAACTCGGATAGCAATTTGACCTTCTTTAATGTGGACTTGGAACAAGCAGATGAGGTAGGACGACCGGTTTGGCGAGTTAGAGCCAACCAAGCAAAATACACTAAAGAAAAACAAATTGGTCAAGCAGAAAATCCCTATGGTGAACTGTACCAAGATGGTAAAGTTGTTTATCAAGTAAAAGCAGATGTAGCAGACATCGATCAGAATGGTAAGCAGCTGCTTTTGAAAGGAAAAATCATCGCCACAGATCCTCGCAACGGCATTGTGTTGCAAGGTAATGAATTAGAATGGCGTCCGAAAGAAGATTTATTGATTGTCCGCAACCAGCTGAACGGAACGCATCAACAATTGCAAGCGGTAGCGCAAGAAGCGCGAGTCAAAACCCGCGAACAACGCATAGACTTTTCTGGAGGGGTGATAGCAAATTCTCTTGAGCCGCAAGTGCAAATGCGAACCGAGCATTTGATTTGGCAAATTAAACAAGACAAATTAATCGCCGATCGCCCAGTGCAATTCGACCGCTACAAAGATAATTTAGTAAGCGATCGCGGTAGAGGAGATTCTGCCGAATTTAACTTAAAAACTAAAATTGCTACCCTCAACAAAAATGCCCAAGTAGAATTACTAGAGCCGCCAATGCAAATTGCTAGTAACTCCATGACTTGGAATTTGAACGCAGAAACGGTCAACACAAATGCACCCGTGCGCGTCTTCCATCGCGCCGAAAATGTTCTCGTGACCGCCAATCAAGCGCAAATGAAAATAGCGCAAAAAACAGTTTATTTAACAGGCAATGTTAACGCCATAGGGCAGCGTCGTCAGGCGATTAAATCTAATACACTAACTTGGTATCTTGAGAATAAATTAATTGAAGCTCAGGGCAATGTAGTTTATCGGCAAGTTGACCCACCATTAACTTTTAACGGTGACAAAGCCGTTGGGAACTTGCAAACAGAAAACATTGCCGTCAGTGGTGGTAATACTTCTGGTGGTAGGGTAGTTACAGAAATTATTCCTCAAGATCCAGGAGTTAAGAATTAGGAAATGGATAGTGGGGCATGGGGCATGGGGGAGGCAGTGCGTTGGACGGGTCTCCCGGCTTGAAGCACCTGCCGTCATGGGGCATGGGACATGGGGGAGGCAGTGCGTTGGAAAGGCTCTGCCGACAGTCACGCATCTGCCGTCATGGGGCATGGGGCATGGGGCATGGGGCATGGGGCATCAGGCATTGGTAATAATTCTTTCCCATGAGTCCCTTTCACGGCAGTTGCTACAACGCGGCGGCAGTCGCTACAACGGGGGGAACCCCAACGCGGCTGTGCTTCAAGCCGGGAAACCCTTGCGGCAGTCGCTCATGGGGGGAACCCCCAAGACCGCGCTGCCGATGCCTACGCACTGGCTCCGCAACGCGCTGCCTTGGGAACCCGCGCAACGCACTGCCTCCCCTTTACCCTTTTCCCCTCTTCAAAAAGCCCATTGCCCATTAAACAATTGCCCATTGCCCAATGCCCAATGCCCAATGCCCATTGCCCATCAACTAACAAATATCAACTATCCCCCATACACAATTTCATTGCGACTAACTGAACCGAGTTCTGGTACTGTGTTAATAGCTGAGTGGGGAGTAATGGCAGTGGGAAGGGTTGGTGCTACTTGCAATTTCTGCACAAGATGTTGCAAAAATTGGTCTTGTCCAGCGCGAAAACCGGATACATTGTTACCACGGTTAATAATAGCGAACCAAACCAAACCGCGATCGCGTGTGGGAATTACTCCAGCTAAAGAACTGACATCTCGCAGAGTACCAGTTTTAAACACAGTAGCGGTGGGCATGTGTCTGCCGTGAATTGTTCCACGATGATCGAACCCCGAAATCAGCAACAAGTCAGATAAGGTCAATTGATGGAAGAGTGCTTCTCGTTGCAACGCCATCAACATAGCACAGACTGCTCTGGGGGAAATGCGATTTTCAGGTCCGAGTCCCGAACCGTTGATTAATTGAATTTCTGACTGCGGTACTCTAGCAAGTTGGGCAGCTGTTAATTGTACTACCTGCGCTCCTCCTACCGAGTCCGCTAGCATCTGTGCCATCTCGTTATTGCTGAAAACGTTCATTTCCTTGATGAGTTGCTTCAAAGGCAAAGAACGGTGACGCAACAGCACGGTTTGTTGCGAGTTTAGCTGCGGATCTAATTTCACAGTACCCGCAATTACGACTTGAGGCTTCGGAGTTCCCTTGGGCATAATTGAGTATACGTAATTAGCAGGGCGCGACCAAGTGGTGTAATTCATTGCTTGCTTGAGCGTTTGACCTGCTACTATCGGATTAGGCTGGAAATTCATCATGAAATTCCCAGTAATAACCAAATTTCCCTTTACTTGCTTGATTCCCATTTTGTTGAGAGTATTACCAAGGGCGATCGCTTCCTCCCAAACAAACATCGGATCGTTATTACCAGCAATCACTAAATCACCTTGTAAAACTCCATTTTGTATTGGTCCTGTTGTGCTGACCAAAGTCTCAAATTGGTGGTCTGGTCCCCAAGTTTTCAAAGCAACTAAAGATGTAGCAATTTTTGTTAACGAAGCCGCAGGTAGAGGAGTCGTACCTTGGTGATTAGCCATCAGCATCGGTCCCGACTGCATCCAAATACCTTGACTTTCTGTCAACTTCGGATCTATAAGCTTTGATGTTACTAGTGTTTTTAAATATTCTTGAACTGTAATAGCCCCAGCTGGATTTGGATCGGGGGCGAGAACTAAGCCTGGGCTACTTTGCCAAGCCAATGCATCTAAAGCATTTAAAGGCTTGAGTTGTACCCCTGCCATTTCTAGCCAAAGCGTAACTAAACCTGAACCCAATAACTCCAGCATTCTTTATTCCCCTGTTAGGACGTGCTAATTTATTTACTGTGCTAATATACAAGGCTTTTTTATGCTAATCAGCATTGAGTCATAATAACTGGTATTTTTCATATCTATAGGTAGGATGGATAACATTGTTTTAGTTACTACTTTTACACTCTTAAAATTTCTACCATTTTTTCATGACTTTAAGCACAGAAAAATATAAAGTCGGTTTCTTAAAGTCAATAAATTCGTTAAAAACGTTGCCTTAGCAATATAAGTAAAGTCCGCCCAACCGGACTTAAGAAAATACAAGAATAAACCGGATTTGGTATTAAGTAGTTGTCATGAACTGCGTACACTAGGGTTGGGCAATGGGTAATGGGCAATGGGCAATGGGCAATGGGAATTGGGAATTGGGAATGCGTTTTTTACCATTACCCATGCCCCATGCCCCATGCCCCATGCCCAATGCCCCATGACGGCAGATGCCTCAACGGAGGGAACCTCCGCACGGCACTGCCTCCCCAATGCCCCATGCCCCAATCCCTACTTCCTTTCCGGATGAGCCGCATCCTCTGGGGAAGGAGTGCCTATCCTATTAATTGCGGCAATCATTTGATACAAGCGCCCTAAGTCGCGTTGATTGAAGTACAAAATGAGGCGGGGTAGCCCAACTGCTTCATCTTGCCCTTCTTGGGGTAAAGCGTGACTTTTTTCAATTTGCCCATTAACCAGGATGTCGCTAAAATTAGCATTTAGTTGCTCGACTTCAGCATCTGATAAATCTGTCTTGAGGCGGATGATTAAGCGATCGCCTACATAGCGGCTGGAGTGATAAACCTGATAAAAACGGGTAATCGCATTGCAAGCTACATCTAGGTTGTCTGTGACTGTATAAAGACAAGGGTCTTCGGGACTTACTAAACCTTTTTGTACCAGTTGCTTATCAATATATTCGCTCCAAGAGCGCCAGTAATCGCCACCAGGGTGATCGATTAAAACTAAAGGTACTGGACCAAACTTACCTGTTTGGCTCAAGGTCATGCACTCAAAAGCTTCGTCTTGAGTGCCAAAACCACCAGCAAACAAAGCTACAGCATCACTTTCTTTGAGAAGAAACAGCTTGCGGGTGAAGAAATACTTAAAGTTAATCAGCTTTGGATCGCCTTGAATAAAAGGGTTTGCCTCTTGCTCAAACGGCAATTGAATGTTTAAGCCAAAGGAATTTTCTCGCCCCGCACCTTCGTGACCTGCTTGCATAATTCCGCCACCACCGCCTGTCATCACCATGAATCCCATCCCAGTGACATAGCGAGCAAATTCAACCGCCATGCGGTATTCTGGGCTTTCTGGCGAAATCCGGGCAGAACCGAAGATGGTTACTTTGCGAACGTGTCGGTAAGCATGAAACAGTTGAAAACCCCGCTCCATGTCTGTTAAAGAGGCAGATAATATCTTCCAGTCAAGACGATCGATGTCGCTTTCCCCTAGACGTACTATTGTCGTCAGTGCCTGTTTGATAAATTGCCGATTTTTTAACGTTGGTAAGCGATCGATTAAGAGCGCGATATCCGCTTTTAGAGAGTCTAATGTGTCGAATGACGTTTCGGAGGTCATGAGAACTGCCGCCAAAATAGCACTATATTTTACCCAGATTTGGTGTGTTGTTATCAAATACCGCTTTGCCTACTTTCACGCGAACGCACTGCACGCTAACTTCTGACAAAAGTAGGGCGTCCTAACTCTTGACGCAAGAAAAAACATGCAGTTGAGCGATCGCCTACAACGTAAGTCCTGAAAATTTTTCTTCCCCCTTTCAACCAGTTCCTATTTCACAATAAAAAGCACCTTTGGTTTCCCATCAACCAAGGTGCTGGCGACGACGCTAGTCGTCAACCCGTGCTCATTAAAGCCAAGCATCTGACATGAGCTTGTATTTTGGATAGAAGTAGCTCGTGACTTTACATCTCCACTTGAGTTGAAAGTACAACCAAAAGATTTTCGCAGAAATGTTACAGCAATAAAAAATTACTTTACCAAAAGTAATCTTAAGAATGATTACAATTGAAAACGATTTTCTAGAGACGCGAATTTTCGCGCCTCAGTAAATCGTAAACAAAAACTTAGCTAATACCAGACCAAATGGACAACTTAATAAGAGTTTTCCAGTGGTTGAGTTTCAAAGATACTTTTCCAAAGTGTTAGCTAATGTAGTTTTCGGTACAGCACCGACGACCATATCAACTTTTTGCCCACCCTTAAAAATCATTAACGTGGGAATGCTGCGGATGCCGTATTGACTGGCAACATTCGGATTTTCATCGGTGTTAACTTTAACCACTTTGATTTGACCTTCGTACTGAGAAGCGATTTCATCTACAACCGGAGCGACCATCCGGCAGGGACCGCACCACGGTGCCCAAAAGTCAACTAGAACCGGAACTTCGCTATCCAGTACTTCTTGCTTAAACGTAGAATCCGAAACTTGTGCGGCTGCTGACATGCCTAAAAACCTTTGCCTATTATATTTCTGAGCTTCGTGAAAATTCTACCATAGCAAAAACCACCGCTTCGGATTGTCGGATGTACATTTGCAAAGAAGCTCGCTTATTTTATTAACATTTGGCTAAACAAAAAAGCAATAGACAAGCGTAACAGCTTGTTTTTGCTGCCAGCTAATAGCTTTATATACATAAGGAACCGCCCGAACAGTAGTCCGGGCGGAGTGTGGTGTGAGGAGTGAACGGAAACATGCGTCTCCGCTTTCTCCATTGTAGGCGACATATGGAATTTTTCCAGTGATTGTTTAAGAGTCACGGAAAAATTTATTTCAGGGTTGTTAGTGGTGAGCCAGTGCGTTGGAAAGGCTCTGCCGACAGTCACGCAACTGGCGAACCCGAAGGGTTGGTGGTTGGTGGTTGGTGGTTGGTTGTTAGTGGTTGGTTGTTAGTGGTTGGTGGTTAGTGGTTAGTGGTTGGTGGTTAGTGGTTAGTGGTTAGTGGTTAGTGGTTAGTGGTTAGTGGGAGCGTTGAATTTTCTAATCCCCATTACCCATTCCCCATTACTCATTCCCCATTCCCCATTCCCCATTCCCCATTCCCCATTCCCCATTCCCCATTCCCCTTATTTACCCATGCCTAATTGTTGAGCTTTTTGGTAAACTTTACCTTCAGTTAATAGGGAAGGAGCAATCACAACTTCAACTTGTTGCATTTCTTTAATATTTTTGGCTCCCAAAGTTCCCATACTCGTCTTTAAGGCTCCTAAAAGATTATGAGTGCCATCATCTAAAGCTGCTGGTCCGGTGAGAATTTGCTCTAGAGTGCCGGTAGTGCCGACGCTAATACGCGTACCACGGGGCAATACAGGGCTAGGAGTCGCCATCCCCCAATGATAACGTCGTCCTGGGGCTTCGGCGCATCTAGCAAAGGGGGAGCCAATCATCACGCCATCGGCACCGCAGGCGATGCATTTACAGATGTCGCCCCCTGTGATTAAACCGCCATCGGCAATCACGGGGACATAATTACCAGTTTCTTGGTGATAATCGTCTCTAGCGGCTGCACAGTCAGCGATCGCACTCGCTTGAGGCACACCCACACCCAATACCCCACGAGAGGTACAAGCCGCACCAGGACCAATTCCCACCATCACAGCAGCTGCCCCAGCTTTCATCAAATTTAAGGTGACTTCGTAAGTCACGCAATTCCCTAATATCACAGGGATAGGCATAGAGCGACAAAATTCTGCCAAATCAAGTGGAACTATAGACTCTGGTGACAAGTGTGCCGTCGAAACCACGGTTGCTTGTACAAAGAACAAATCTGCCCCTGCTTGCGCTACCACCGTACCATATTTGCTCGCGGCTGCTGGAGTAGCACTTACCGCCGCAATACCACCTTGTTGTTTAATTTCCTGAATACGTTGTTCAATTAATTCCTGTTTTATTGGTTCGGCATATAGTTGTTGCATTAAAGAAACAAATTCATCTTTGCCAACAGTTGCAATTCGATCTAAAATCGGTTCTGGGTCAGCATAACGAGTTTGGATACCCTCTAAATTGAGAACGCCCAATGCTCCTAACTGCGACAAACGTACAGCCATGCGGACATCTACCACGCTATCCATCGCACTAGCAATTATCGGGATTTCGCGCTCTATATTGCCAATACGCCATTTGGTATCTGCCAAACTCGGATCGAGTGTCCGACCTGAGGGGACTAAAGCAATTTCATCAATTCCGTAAGCTCTGCGAGCTGTCTTACCCCGCCCAATTTCAATGTCCACGCTTTTAACATTCCCAAATCTGTTTAAGCTAGGGTATCAAATTGCGGGGTAACTTGGAGCGTTTTTGGTGAAAGTAACCTGCAAGCTGTCAAGGATAGCAAGAGGGGAGAAGAGAGCAAAAAATTGTGAATGTGTTTGTATTTTAGATAAAATTCGGTTAATTCAAATGTTTAAATAGTACACCACCAATAGACGCACTTTAAATAATTTTTATGCATATATCTATGGTTATAAATAGCCGGAATAAAAACTTGGCTGATTGTTAAGTATTGATTATTTTGGCAATCAAATTTAATTATTAGCAATTGTTTTTAGCGAAAATGTATGATTGTTATTACAAGCGATGCCCACAACTTGCATCTCACAAACCCTAACTAATTATTTCTTGTGCCTTCAGCATATAGCGGTTTTCATTTCAATCACATACATATTCAAGAAATGAATGAATGTAGAGACGCAACCGATCGCGTCTCTACACCGCACATTGCACGCAACTGAGAAGCGCTATATATTGCTGCCTTTTTCATGGCACAATACACTTAACCTGATTAGAACCCACACCTGAAGAACTTGCATTAAGTAGTTACGCAAAATTAATTATATATTCTTCTCCAAAATTCTTAAATATATATTCCACAGCTTTTACTAAACTTTCCCAACTCTCATAAGCATCTATTCCCAGCCAATTATATTTCATAAAACGCCACAAAATTTCGTGGAAATTAATTATGCGTTAACCAGAACCATTATAGAGACGTAGCAGTGCTACGTCTCTACATTCTTTTTCCATGCCTATGTCTATTAGACATCTCCAGAAAAGACGTAGAGACGTTCCGACGGAACGTCTCTACTTTGGGCATTTGGTGTATTTTCGTTACCCCGCAAGGGTTTGAGGCTTATTTATTCCTCAAAAATGTTTAAGTCACGTTAGAAATATTCTGCCGTGATGGTGATATTTGCGCTGTTATCAAACACCTTGATGAAACTAATATTGATGCTTTGGTTGTAATACCACGCATTGCTCACGGATGCGTTTAAATTATCGCTTCCTTGCAACTGTTGTATTTGTTGTGTTCCTATCTTGACACTCTTCAGGCAACCAGAACTTCCTTTAGTTTCAAATGGATCGTGTAGTACCGCAACGAAGAAATATTTTTCAAACTTCGGCGTGTACCCATCATGGACGCGATCAACTTTAATCTCACGAATCTTCGTCTTTTCATCGTAAGAATTTGTAATCTCTGTCCGACGATATTCATCATTAGCTTCTTCATCCCATCCAGAGTGATCTGGCATCTTAGGAGCAGAAGAACGGCTCACACCATCATCTAAGAACATGGTGTATTTACCACTGTTACCTGGATACACATTCAGAGTAATAGGATTGGGCTTACCTTCCTTATTCAGTTGTCCCACATATTGTTCCAGTTCAATCGTAGGAATGATTGCCCCTGCACGCACATACATGGGAACGATGAAGTTAAGGTGATCGCCTTCCAGGTTCAGACTAGCATCAAAATCTCGGATAGTTGTCCCACCCTCAACAGCAGCACCAAGGGGCATGGTGTTGTTCATAAAACAGTACCAATTGCTGCCGTAGGGGACGTAAACATCCCGCTTGCCGTAGTTTTTGTCAAGTGAACTGGGTTCCTCAGGGTCTAAAACCGGAGCAATCAAGAGATCCTTACCCACAAAGAACTCGTTGTCTAGGAAAGCTTCTTTGTCATTGTAGAGGGATTGGTCGCCGGGATCGTTAAGAAACAGCGGTCTGGATATCGGCAATCCACTCAGCGAGTTCTCAAACATGGCATCGTAGAACAACTGCATCAGCCGATAGCGCAATTCAATGTAGTGCTTACAAATCGGCAGTACCATCCGGTACAGATTTTCCGGCTCCGGCAGCTTACCACCCTGATATTGGTTAAACCATTCTACATACATGAATGGCTCTTGAAACTCTTTACGCCCCTTGCGAACATAATGATTCCGGAACCAGGGCAGGAAAGCACCCGCAGCCGTCCAGCGAATCAGCAATTCTGGACTAGCCCATCTGCCCTCATCCACCACTGAAGCTTCAAAACCTCCAATATCCTGACCATTGATGGCTAATCCGCACAAACCTAGGGACAACACTTGAGAGACATTCATCTTCAGAAAATCCCAGTCCGAAGAGTTGTCACCATTCCACAATCCTGCATATCGATGCACGCCGCAGAAACTGCCCCGTCCGATAATAAAGTTCCGCTTGTTCTTTCTTTCGCTCAAATTAGGGTATTCGGGATCGTTGAGTTCGTGCAGGCAGTTTAGTCCCTGATATGTGGCTTTGTGAAGATTGTAAGAGTACAAATTCCAGACTTTAATCGCTGGGGTTAACGTCGGTTGAGCATCAGAGTGGGAATTATCCGTCACTAACAAACGGAATGGAAAACCCTTCATATCTCCACGATAATCGCGGATAGCAGGTGTTGTCATATCCTGCCAAACCATTTCTAACCCCATCGAATAGAGGTATTTGTATTGGGTTCCCCACCACTCCCGGACTTCTTTGCGACCAAGATCGGCGTAATGACCAGAGGCTCCTAGCTCAGTGCCGGAGGAATCGTTGCCGTAGTACACCCCACCAATATAGGGTTCCCCACTATTGAAATCTTCGACATAGCCATTATTGGGAGAGAATTGATGACCGCTACCGTAAAGCTGGTAAATTTTGCTTTGAGGATTTCCAGGATCGTAACGTTTGTCTCCGACGAAATAACCTTTTTCCTTGGCTTCCTCGTAAGTTGAATAAGTTCCAGGAGGTGCTACACGGCTAATGACTGGGGTAATGTTGGTACTACATTTCACGCCTTGGTCTTTTAAGTCGTGAAACATCTTGTATGGATCGGGGAATTTATTGGTATCGATGGTGAAGGTTTGGTAGTCCTTCTGGATATCCACATCCACGTGCATCCCATCTAGGGGAATTTGGTATTCCCGATGCTTGCGAACCGCCCATTCTACAATGTCCTGACGTTCGTAGCCATAACAACCTTGGTGATATCCCAAGCAGTAGCGGGGTTTCAAGCGCGGTCTGCCGACAATTTCTGTATAACTATCTAGGATGTTGGCAGGGTTATGTCCAATAAAGAAATAGAAGTCCAGGTCGCCAAAGCGAGTCCCAAACATATAGCGACTGGAGTTGATATACCCGATATCCATCAGGACTTGCCCGGTATTATCAATGAAAATGCCATTGACGCTATCGTGTTCTGGAACGCCATGAAATTCGTAAAAGAACGGTTCTGAGTGGTAAAGAGGTTCGCGGGGGTCTAACGGACCGCGATCATAAACCTGTCGATACCGCATATTATCGAAGTTGAAATAGTTGACTTGTGCGGTATTTTTACTGAGAGATTGCCCCCCTTGTTCGCCAAAACCAACATATTTGGCATTGGCTGGCTTGTTCACTGCCTGGATAATGGCGTAATCATTATTCCCATTAGGCGTATAGTAAATCGGAGTATCTGCTGTTTGCCAAACAATATACTCTTCATAGGGGGCAAACATATAGACGGTAATTGAAAATGGCTGATGTTTGACAACCACTTTCATTTCACGATTATCCCCAGCCATCTTCGTCACAGCCTTCGTCACCAGTTCGATGCTGTCGCTGGCATCTTTGACGACATCCATCTCAAAGTGTTCGTCTTTGTCCAGCAGTCTGGTCAAATCTTGAAAGTTGTTCAAAAGTACTGAAGGACTATTTTTTGTAGAATACTCCTCGGCAGTTTTTCCGGGATTGAAGCGCAACCGGAAAGTATCCTTTTGAGGAAACTGCATTAGCATACAGCATGGTTTGCCATCGCTCTTGCTAAAATTCAGCGTCAGAGTTTTGGAACTGGCATCGAAACTATGATTTTGGACTGCTCCCAGCTTTTCCCATTCTTTATACCGGGCAAAATACTCTTCTACTTTGAGAAACTTGTAGGCATCATTGTCGGAAAAGATTTGATTCGACATAACTATCCCCTGGTAGAAAAACTCAATCTGCGGTTAAGTCATTAACATCGGTCAAACATTTGCAAAAAAGATTCTAGAAGCCTGATATATCAAAGTTGTCCCTAGTTTTTGGAGATATCCATTGGTCATCCCCGCTATCCAATCGAACTAAATTGGATGAAATTCATTAGCCATCCAGATGCAGTCAGTATCAGAATAATACTGATGCCACGGATAAACAAATTGCTCATTTTCTCCTACATTAGCAAAGGGAATATGAGTTTCACCGGGACTCATAATAACATCTTGGTAGATCGTACTCAAGTCATTTTCATGGAATTTTTGCATTATTCCCACACCATAAATTTGAGTGTGAACTTCTAAAAGTTCGGGATCGGTATGATGATTGTGAATTGCACAGTTGGTCTTGGCTGGGGCAAACCACCAATTTACTTTGACTATGTATTCCTTGGTATTGCTATGGTGAGGATGCTCTGATAGTCCGGTGACAAAGTAGGGGTCGAAACTGACTATTCCTACTTCGTATTGGGGCGATTTATACAATGGTACATCTACTGGAAAATCAGCGATTTGTCCGAGTAGATTCCATTCAGGTTCTAAAACTATGCCCCCGATATTGGTTTCATCTCCTAGTTCAATCAGCAGTAAGGAGTCACCATCTTTAATTGTAATTTCTTGGAAAATACTTGAAGTTCTAGGCAGCAAGTATTTTTCTGGTGGCGCTAAAATATGCGCTCTTTCATTGCCAAGATTAACAACTATTGTTCGCTTTTGAATCCGATAGTTGCTAACATTCTTGAGCCATGTGGTTTTCAGATATTTCTCTGAAAATCTGATCTGTTCTTCAATATTGATAGACATTGATGCTACCTTTCTATGGTTCCCATCAACAGAATAACCGATGGTGTGCATTGGTAACCAGTTAGTTACACCACAATTCAAAATTTTTACAGTCCGAAGCGAGGGTCACGTTTGCGGAGCGTCACGTTCGCGGTAGCGTCTTTGAAGGGGAAGAGAAGCAATCCCAGCCGCAAGCGAATTGCTTCATTCCGCTTCTCTGGGAGACAAATAGCGCGAACGTGACCTTCGCTTCGGACATTATGTAATTAATTCTGTTTGATTACTTATAGCCCAGATTACATCTAATATGATTTTGTTACTGAATCATGTTATATGTGAATAAAAAAACGTCGGAAATTTCACCCTTGAAGATGAAGCTGTCTGCTCGTAGTATTGTTACGATAATTTCAGATTAGATGTTGAAGCCTTGATCCAGTCTGAAACTTTAGAACTACTAGAATGGCACCGCCTCTGCCAGCATCTTTCCACATTTGCGGCAACTAAACTAGGGGCGCGAGCCTCACGTCATCTGCCAATTCCTGACTCGAGAGCGGAAAGTGAATACTTGGTTAAGCAAACCAAGGAAGTATACGAATTAGAAAATCGTCTCACCACGGGACTGTCTTTTGAGGGAATTCAAGATATTGGTGATTCCCTTGAACGGGCAGAAATTCAAGGTGTTTTAACTGGTGAGGAACTTTTGGCGATCGCTACTACTCTTGCGGGAACCAGAAATTTACGCCGTGTAATTGACAACCAACCTGATTTTCCCATACTCAATCAGCTAATTGCCGATTTACGGACTTATCCAGAACTAGAGCAAGAAATTCACCGTTGTATTGACGATCGCGCACAAGTAGCCGATCGCGCTAGCCAAAAACTCAATGACATTCGCACCGATTTGCGGAAATTACGCAGTCAAATCACTCAAAAACTGCAAAATATTTTACAAGTTAAATATGGCGCAGTTCAAGAGCAAATAATTACCCAAAGAGGCGATCGCTACGTCATCCCCGTGAAAGCGCCTCAAAAAGACGCGATTCCCGGCATTGTCCACGATACCTCTACCAGCGGCGCAACGCTTTATATAGAACCTCATTCGATTGTCCCTTGGGGCAATCAACTGCGACAAACAACTAAAAAAGAACAAGCTGAAGAAGAAGCGATTCGCCGCATATTAACACAGCAAGTGGCAGCAGTCAAACCAGATTTGGAAAGATTGCTAGCAATTGTCACAACTTTGGATTTAGCAAGTGCTAGAGCGCGTTATAGTTTATGGTTAGGAGCAAATCCCCCCCGATTCATCCAGCGCGAGGAAAATGAAACTATTACCTTGCGGCAGTTACGTCATCCGCTTTTAGTCTGGCAGCATCAACACGAACAAGGTTCAGCAGTAATTCCCGTGGATTTACTGATTCAACCGCAAATTCGCGTGGTGACGATAACAGGACCAAACACCGGCGGTAAAACTGTCAGCTTGAAAACCCTCGGTTTAGCAGCATTGATGGCGAAGGTGGGTTTATTTGTCCCCGCCCGCGAACCCGTAGAAATACCTTGGTTTGAGAAGGTACTAGCAGATATTGGCGATGAACAATCACTACAGCAAAGTTTATCTACATTTTCCGGTCACATCCGCCGGATAAGTCGGATTTTAGATGCTTTGGGAGAGGGGGACAGGGGGACAGGGGGACAGGGGGACAAGGAGGACAAGGAGGACAAGGAGGACAAGGGGGACAATGAGGAATTTGCTTCCTCATCTCCCTCATCTCCCCCAACTCCCTCATCCCCCCCTCTCCCCATTCCCCCCAACCCCACTTCGTGGGGACGCATGTGCCCCCCATCTCCCCACTCCCCACTCCCCACTCCCCACTCCCTAGTCTTGCTTGATGAAGTGGGTGCGGGAACCGATCCGGCGGAGGGTAGTGCTTTAGCGATCGCTTTGTTGCATTATCTCGCTGACAACGCTCAATTAACTATGGCTACAACTCACTTTGGTGAACTCAAAGCCTTAAAGTACGAGGATGAGCGGTTTGAAAATGCTTCTGTAGAATTTGATGAAAGTACTCTTTCGCCTACGTATCGCTTGCTTTGGGGAATTCCCGGACGTTCTAATGCTTTGGCGATCGCCCTGCGTTTGGGGTTGAAACCAGAAGTTGTCCTCCAGGCGAAAAGCCAAGTAGGGGAAGCATCAGACGAAGTAAATCAGGTGATTGCTGGTTTAGAAGCGCAACGCCGCCGTCAGGAAACTAAAGCTGCGGAAGCCCAAAATCTATTGCAGCAAGCAGAGCGTTTATACAAAGAAGTATCGGAAAAATCCGCAAATTTACAGGAAAGAGAGCGCTCTTTACGGGCTTCGCAAGAAGTAGCCGTACAACAAGCGATCGCCAGCGCCAAAGGTGAAATCGCTTCTATAATTCGCCGCTTGCAGAAAGGTACGCCCACAGCTCAAGATGCTCAAGAAGCGACAAACGCTTTAAATCAAATTAATCAGAAGTATCAAGCAGCACAACAGGAAAAACCCAAAGCTGGGTTTATGCCGAAAGTAGGCGATCGCATTCGCATCCCGAAGTTAGGGCAAACAGCGGAAGTTTTAACTACACCTGATGAAGATGGTGAGTTAAGCGTGCGCTTTGGCATCATGAAAATGACGGTAAAGCTGGAAGACGTGGAATCTTTGGATGGAAAAAAACCGGAAGCGATCGCTCCTGTTGCCAGCAAACCCGCTAAGGTAACACCACCGCCCCAAAGCGCCCCAGCAATTCGCACATCTCAAAATACCGTAGATTTACGCGGAAAACGTGTAGCGGATAGCGAATTGATTTTAGACAAAGCAATTTCTGAAGCAACCGGACCAATCTGGATTATTCACGGACACGGCACTGGTAAGCTGCGGCAAGGTGTTCACGCCTTTTTGCACCAGCACAAGCGAGTTACCCGTTTTGAAGCCGCAGAACAAGCAGATGGCGGATCTGGCGTTACAGTTGCTTACATTGAGTAATGGGGCATGGGGCATGGGGCATGGGGCATGGGGCATGGGGCATGGGGCATGGGGCATGGGGCATGGGGCATGGGGCATGGGGCATGGGGCATGGGGCATGGGGCATGGGGCATGGGGCATGGGGCAAGTGAAATACGCGATCGCTTCTTTTTATTCCCATTGCGAGCGTGCCCATTGCGAGCGTGCCCATTGCCCATTGCGATAGGGCCCATTGCCCATTGCCCAATTCCCAATTCCCAATGCTCACCTCCTGACTTATACTATGTACTTAAGTATCAGTTAACGCAATCGAGCGCTCTGGTGACTGGGGCATTACCAAAGTAGATGCAAGTCCCTAATATTTATACTTTGTTAAACAGAGACTTTCGTCATAAAGTAAGACAAACACACCCGCTGTTGACCTAACTTATAAAAGCTGAAGAACGGCAGGTTTAGCGATGTTTTTCAGCTAGCTTCCGGCTTGTAGCTATGGGAAACCAACCTTAATTATTGCGAGTCTGGTTTCAAAATGGGTAACAGCAACAGCCCGAACCCGCCCGATAACCTATGCTAAAAGTTATGCACTCGGCAGCCAACTCAGCCAATCCAAATTCCCAATGGGAAGACTTAACCCAGCTTTCGGCTCCAAACACAGTTCAGTGGGATAATATCAAAACCCAATTAGACTTAGCACTTTTGGCGCTAGAAACTTTAACTGGTATTGGTTCTGAAGCAATGCTCTCGGCGGCAATTCTTCTGAATTTAGAATCAAAAGTGCCAGATCGTGTGGCGTTGTGGCGACTGCGGCAATCGAATCCTCTACGTAAAGGTACTGGAGGGCGAAAAAAACTAGATGTAGAAGAAGCGCGATCGCTAGTTCTTATCATTTGTTACCTTGCAAAAGAGGATCAAGAATTGATTCGCCGTGCTGTAGGGTTATTAGAACAAATGGCGGAAACTAAGCGCGAACCCCATCAAGCTGCTTTATTAGGAGATTATATTGATGCTTTCTGCAACACCTATCAAGAGCGGATGGAGTCGGATGAGCAAATTTCCACAGATGCACTTACCCACCTAGCATTGAAACTACTGGTAGATTTACTATTTTACAGTGGTCCCGGTGGACATCGCCGTCTCTGGCTAGCACTAATAGATCGTTCCACACAATTTTAGATTTGAGATTTTAGGTTACTAATCCAAATCCCAAATCCCAAATCCCAAATCCCAAATCCAAAATCCCAAATCCAAAATCCAAAATCCAAAATCTCTAATTGTCCCCCTCGCACTTTCTGTCATGCCTGTATCAAACCCTGTAATCCGCCGATACACACCCCCCACCTGTACGCTAGAAGTTTTGGCACAAAGCTCATCTTTGTCCGGTTGGATGGGGAAATCTGTGCTAAAGCAGTTAAACTTTGAGCTTCGCTTTGACGATCCGCGACTGCCAGAAGAACGGAGAATATCAATCAAAGGCGATCGCGATCAACTTGAAGCGTTGTATAGTGCAGTGACAAATTACGTGCAGGAATTTCTGCAAAAGTCTCCAGAAAGCTTTTGGGCAAGTTTCTCCGAACCAAATGACTCTACTAAAGTATCAGAACACCCAGAATTAAAAGGCTTTAATCAAGTACTGCCAGAACAAACTTTAAAATCTTCCAAATCATTTAACAATTTCCAGATACCACAAGCAGACATACACTTAGAACCAAGCAGTTATTTAATTCATAACTTGTTTCTCGGTTCCCTCGCTAACCAGATATCTGGAGGCGTAATTCAACTTAGTCTGTTGCAACTGTTCGATTTGGCAACCGCTTTAGATGAATATTCAGCTGAGGTAATGGCGTTACCTACTCTTAATACAAGAAGCAGTTCAACTTTTAGCTTGCCTAGTTGGACACCTGCTGCCGCCGTGGTATTAGTAGCTTTGGGTTTAGCACCATTTACTTGGCAATATGCTAACAATATCAGGCAAAAGCAACAGACAGCTAAAAAAGCAGCTTCTACACAAGAAGTAGCCCTGCAACCTTCACCCTCAGCACTTTTGCCAACACCCCAACCTGGACTCACCCCCCCAGATAATTTGTTAGTGCCACCGTTAGGAACTACCCCAGCAATACCAGGTTCTACGCTGCCTACACCCCCAGCACCCGGTTCTGCACTTCTGCCAACGCCAGTACCCGGTTCGATACTTCCCGCAACGCCTCAACTGCCAGCCGATGCCAAAACTGCCCCCGGTTCTTTTCCCTCCGTACCCCAAACAGCGCCCGGTTCCACTTTTTCGACAGCGCCATTGCCATCAAGCGGCAGTGCTTTAACTATACCTGGGACAACTACACCAACTCTTTCTCGGTCTTCAGGGGAAACAGCAACCAGCAAATTACCAGATCCGTTTGCGATTCCCACAAATTCTCAACAAACTAGCCGTACAAGTTCAATCCCTAAGAATCAAATTGCTTTGCCAAGTACAGCAAATTTACCATCAAATTTACCTCCCGCCACGGATGACATATCCTCCGGTATCTCCGCTGCTCCTCCTCTTGCCACCATACCCAACGACCAGCGTGCTAACACCCGTACCTCAGCTTCCTCACCAACAGATCCCTTGGGAACTAATGATAATTCCTTAGCACAGAGATTGAGGCAAGGGCGCAACACTTCTCCAGAGGTAGCAACAGGCACATTGTTTGACACACCCCAGGTGGCAGAAGCTAGAGACTTTTTGAAAAAGCGCTGGCAGCCACCTACAGGATTAAAGCAAACGCTAGAGTACAGTTTATTAATCGGTGTTGACGGCAAAGTTGAAAGAATTTTGCCTTTAGGAAAAGCCGCCAGAGATTACGTTGACAGCGCCGGAATGCCAGGAATTGGGCAACCTTTTGTCTCGCCCAATAGAAATGGACAAAATGTGAGAATTCGAGCCGTTCTCAGTCCTGATGGCAAAGTACAGACATTTCCGGAGTCAGAGTAATTGAGCAAAAATATATCTTCTATCGTAGTTAGCGCAAAGCGCGCTGTTAGCGGAGCTTTCCCGTAGGGTAGCGCTAACTACATCGCTTTATATATTTCAAATAATCCCAACCTACGTGTTTACCGAAGCATTAAATAGTATAAAAAACAAAAGGACTGTCTAAACAGCCCTTTATATTTGAAATTGAAATTTTATATTTCAATAACGGGATTTTTTAGGGGTTAACCTTCGCTTTTGACGGCGCCGTGCAGCAGCGACAACCGCTTCTTCCACCGGATAACCTACCACAGGAATTACCTGATATTTGCGCTCTTCTTCTAACTTTTTCAATTCAGTGTAATCTACCCAGTGGATGCAATCAACCGGACAAGTGTCAATTGCTTCTTGAATTACTTCTTCCGCGTCTCCTTCTTGTCGAATTACACGCGATCGCCCGTAATCTGGTTCAATATAAAAAGTGTTACGAGCAACATGGGCACAATGCAAACAGCCGATACAGGTGATTTCATCAACATAAACACCTTTTTGACGCAGCATTCCCCCCAATTCCGGCTCTAAACCAGACCGTTCCGGCTCATCCCGCAAAAAACCGCCTAATTCTGGCTCTAAACCGGAGCGTTCTTCTTGTTCTTCCTGCGGTAGAAAATCAGACATTACGCACTCCAGCGCTGTACTACTAAGCGAATAGAACCATCTTTATTTTTTTGTTGTTCAGCGACTTCAAAGCCAGCACGAGTAGTTTCTTTCACAACCGTGTGATATGCATAACGCTGCGTTACTTGCCGCAAAAACCCATCAACAGACAAGTTTTGCTGCCAATATTGCAAGTCAGAAACCAATTCGTATTCTAAGCCATTCCATTTAAAGCCGATGTCATAACCATTATCTTGTTCAATGGTAACTTCGGCGGCATGAGTTTGACCGCGATAACCGCGCACTTCGCGTGTACCGGGTTTCCAATTTATACCCAAGTCGGTGAGAGCTTCTTTTAACGAGTCAAGATTACGGATTTGCGTCTTAATTTGGCTAAAGTGTGACATGGTGGTTGTGATTTGATGAAACTAAATTTGTTGAAAAACTTACCATTCGCTGAAAGTGGTTTGCGTATTTACCACACCAGATTGTTGCTGCACCTGAGCGGTGAAGAATTCTGAAGTTGGTTCATGACTAAGTACTAGCCCTAGCTGTGCCTCTATTGCTGCCGTAACTTCCGCACAAGAAGCACCAACAATGCCAGTGACTTTCTCTTGTACCCGACCATCTGGATAAATGATGAATTCTAGTGTCTCCATGCTTTTGGCAAACCACGCTCTTTACGTTTGGACAGTACTGTTGTTTTCTTATGGCTAAAATATAGCCATAGGAACATTTTCACGCTTGATACAAACTTGCCACTTTGTTAACTAATGTTCCATCTCTCAAAATATATATCTCAGAATCTTTACAAAAATTATTGATTTTATAAGTCTACACATCTGTCATATGTAAGTTTCCCTTAACCTTCTAAATTAGTCAAGGTGGAAATTAAGCGGCGTTATGTAGTCTCAAAAGCTGTAAAAACGAGCATGATTGAGCATATAAGCAGCAGTGCATGTTAGTAAATGACTAAAAGTGTTGACAAAAGTTATCATTACTATGACTTCGCCCAATTCTCAGCAATAGCTGTATAAGTTGGGTTATGGGTAATTTAAGCCAACAGTAAAAATACAATAGCTTTAATTTCTATCTTTGGTTATATAACCAAAGAAGTATATATTATTTTTGAGCTTGAGTGAAGCGATCGCACTCTTGGTGTTAGGTAGTTCACTCGGCAAACATCTCAGCCAAGATATCGAGAACTGCCCTTTGCTCATGGTCACTAATTTGACCAAGTAGTTTGACCAATCGAACTTTATCTACTGTGCGAATTTGATCGAGAACAATCTGCCCATCTTTGCCTTGAAACTCACAAGCTATGCGTGTAGGATATATCTGCCGCTTCTAAATGTGTGGACAGAACTACCACTAGCTAGATAATTTGTCCATACCTCACTCCACGGTGTAAGTGAAAGCGTTCTTTCCTAGTGCTTACGCTTCCTCGGTTTCGAGGTTGGCTAGGAA
>JAESGF010000078.1_pt1 | contig 94526 bp, 95 predicted proteins | sample 9269621 | NCBI WGS metagenome assembly JAESGF01 (sample SAMN14515066, study PRJNA621663) | algae metagenome | isolation source: Tolypothrix carrinoi HA7290-LM1 and co-occurring heterotrophs from dry rock... | place: USA: Makauwahi cave, Kauai, Hawaii | collected 2011-01-06
CACGCGTGCCGAGAAATATAGGCTAATCGGCAATGCAGTCCCTCCACGCCTAGGAAAAGTCATTGGAAAAGAAATATACCAGCACCTAGCGTGCTCAGCTACCGCAGTTGCCGCGTAGTGCATTACTCGTCCTTTAGTGAGGAAGGATTTGTTAGGGGTTCACCGCCCTAAAGAGTTTTTCAAAGTCGATAGTGCCATCATCATTACCGAATACCCTTTCGCCTTCAGATGTAAGACGCTCAACAAGGTCAGGGATCAAACGCAAATTCAGATCGTGTCGAAACTCTTTGAAGAGGAGGTTGCAGACCTCCCCCACAGCACAATCGAAATCTTCCTGGCCCCTACCAATTTCTGCCCAAAATTCACGACTCCGCATCGTGACATACTGTTGACCTCTCACTTTCCGCGTATTCGGTGAGCCGTAACATGGAGCAAAAATCCCCTCAAACCGAGTTCGCCCGTCGTCACTATCAACCTTCTCCCTGACAAGTCGTATCGTATTTGATAGATTTTTTCGTGAACTCATGGGCATGCAGTCCCAACTCATCTTGACTTGGAACCCTCGAATTACGGTGATATCGCCTGACTGGCGCCTAACCTGGTAATCAAAATCGTCAGCGAAGTCTGGCTCAGTGGCATTCGGATGACACGTTTTGGCAATCATCTCCAGAACATGCCCGATGGCCTCCTCTTCGGAGGCGTACAGCGCGCTTCCAACCTGGGTCTCCGCCCACTGCCTCACGGTCAAAATATTGCGAACCCTTACGAGAAAAGGGTTTGTTCTCCTCAGCCTCTCACGGAATCGAAGATCTGTGAACCTTCGAGTCATCTTTGACTTGTACAGATAGTCGGATTTTTCTACTAGCCTAAGCGCGGTGATGCTATCAACTCTAAGTATATCTACGACTTGTACGGCGAGTTCTTTGTCTCTCTGATGGTGTATAGCGACTTCTTTTTCTATGTCGTCCATCGGGCCTTCTCTTCGAAAGCACTGATTAAGTCGGAGGGACTGACTTCGAGCGCGCGGGAAAGAACGAGGAGATTAAGGAATCCGATGTTTCTCTCACCCCTCTCAATCCCGCCAATGTACGTCCGATCGAGGGCCGAGATGTCTGCAAGATGCTCCTGCGAATACTTGAGTTCGGACCGACGGGCGCGCACGGCGGCGCCTAATGCGGCAAGCAGTTCCTCCCGATCACAGTTGTTGAGTGCGCGTTCCATGGCCCCGCGATCATCGGTCGAGGGGACTTTGAGTCCACGGACTATGAGCATCATTCGCGTCGCCTTCGCTGGGGTTGAGTTATCCCCGCCCCCCACACCCGCCCGTATTCTCCCCTCCGCTGCTCGGCTCGAGGGGAGGCGTTCCGGACCGTCCTGAACGAGAGTCGAGAGCTTCGGTACTCGGGTCCATCCGGCGCGTAACGGCCGCCGGGCGGTCCCGTGAGGTTTGACGTCGGGCTGCCGAAGGACGCGCCCGCCTTCCGCCAGAGCGAAGCGGACGGGCGACAGCAAGGACCCCGAACCGAGGTCCGGAGGCAACCAACGGGCACACGCCCTCCCGACAAGAACCCCAAAACCGAAGGCGGGACGCGTGAGGGCAGCCTCACTACTACAACTCACGGGCCGCCCTCACGCGTCCCCCGATCCCCACGCGACGCTCGCGGCACCCCCGCGGCGCTCTCTCAACTCGTCCAAAGGCTGACAGACCGCCCCGCCCGCCCCATAAGGAGCCGCAAACCACCGGAGCCGCCACTGGAGCCGCCATGCTCACCCCGCTCTTCGAAGGCCTGAGGCAGGAAGGCGTCCCCGTCTCGCTCCGCGAGTATCTCGCGCTCCTCGAAGCCATGGACAGGGGGATCGCCGGCGACACCGACACCTTCTACCACCTCGCCCGCGCGATCCTCGTCAAGGACGAGGGCAAGCTCGACGCCTTCGACCGCGTCTTCGCCCGCGTCTTCCGGGGCGTCGCCGGCACCGCCGAGGGCACGGGCGAGGGGTGGGACGACCTCGCCGGCCTCCCCGCCGAGTGGCTCGCAAATCTCGTCGACCGCCTCTTCACCGAGGAGGAGAAGCGACAGATCGAGGCCCTCGGCGGCCTCGACAAACTCCTCGAGACCCTGCGGCAGCGCCTCGCCGAGCAGAAGGGACGGCACCAGGGCGGCTCGAAGTGGATCGGCACGGGCGGCACCAGCCCCTTCGGCCACGGCGGCTACAACCCGGAGGGCGTGCGCATCGGCGGCCCCGGCCAGCACCGCCGCGCGGCCAAGGTCTGGGAGCAGCGCCACTTCCGCGACCTCGACGACCGCCGCGAGATCGGCACCCGCGCGATCCGCATCGCGCTGCGCAAGCTGCGCCGTCTCGCCCGCACCGGCGCCGCGGAGGAGCTCGACCTCCCCGGCACCATCGAGGCCACCGCCCGCGAGGGTTTCCTCGACATCCGCACGAGCCGCGAGCGCCAGAACGCTATTTCGCTCCTCCTGATGCTCGACGTCGGCGGCTCGATGGACGACCACATCCGCGTCACGGAAGAGCTCTTCTCCGCCGCTCGATCGGAATTCCGCTCGCTGACGCACGTCTACTTCCACAACTGCGTCTACGAGAGCGTCTGGACCCAGAACAGCCGCCGCCACGCCGAGCGCATCCCGACGGCCGACCTCATCCGCACCTATCCGGCCGACACGCGCCTCGTCATCGTCGGCGACGCGGCGATGAGCCCGTACGAGATCAGCGCCCCCGGCGGCTCCGTCGAGCACTGGAACGCCGAGCCCGGCGAAGCATGGCTCCGCCGCCTCCTCGTCCACTTCCCCAAGGCCGCCTGGATCAACCCAGTGAAGCGCGACCTCTGGCAATACACGCAGTCCACCGCCCTTATCGACCGCCTGATGGCCGGCCGGATGTTCCCCCTCACCCTCGAAGGCCTCGACGAGGCGATCGCGGTCCTCCGCCGCTAATCCCCGCCGCGTCTGCCCATGCGATGGTCACTCCGCCTCCAGTGTGACACCGCCATGTGCTAGATGTTCGCGGGGAGTGAGAGGTGGACGGGAGAACCGAACCGCCGCACACGCGCATCCCGAGCCGGTTCATCCCGCTCACCCGCGCGCAGGTGATCACCGCGCTCGCCGCCGACCCCCTCGGCCGCGGCGACGCCGACACCTTCGCGAGCGTCGCGTTGCGCCTGCAGAAACACCGCGCCCACGTCTACCGCGCCCTCGGCGAGGAGATGCGCACCGCCTACCTCCCCTTCAGCCCCGACGCCGACACCCTCCCCGACCCCGGCGTCACCCCCGAGGTCCGCGCCGCCTACGAGCGCCGCCTCTCGGCGCTGACGCAGCACCTCCTCGACCGCGCCAACTACCAGCGCCTCACGAACGACGAGATCACGGCGATCCTCTCCGCCCAGTCCCCCTACTCGCTCCGCATCGCCGTCGACCTCGCCGAATACGACGACCTCCAGATCTACACCCGCGACACCTACCGCACGACGAGCACCCTCCGCCGCCCGGACCTCCTCTGGCTCGTCAAGGAAACTCACGAGGTCATCATCTGGCGCCGCCTCTTCGTCCTCCTGAAGCTCAAGTCCGCAGAGGCCCGTGCCGCCGAACTCGCGGAGGCCGAGACCATCAGCCACAAGAAGGCGCTCCGCCAGGTGAGGCGCCGCCGCCGGGCGCTGCCGACGGACACCACGGCGAACGCGATCTACATCAAGGTCTTCAAGGACATGCCGCAGTATGACTTGCAGATCCTGTTCCCGCTGCGCACGGTCCAGTTCCGCCCATTCGACAAGCTGAAGTTCCTCGCGACGGCAGGCGGGGGCACCGCGTTCGGCGTCTTCACCACCACGGGGAAGATCCTCGCCGCCTCCAATCCGCTGGCCGCGGGCGGTGCGCTGATCGGGTTCGTCGCGCTCGTCGCGCGGCAGGTCTCCAACTTCTTCAACCAGCGGACCCGCTACATGATGGAGCTCGCGCAGAAGCTCTTCTTCCACAATCTCGCGAGCAACCGGGCAGCGCTGTCCCTCCTTCTCGACCTCGGCGAGGATGAGGACGTGAAGGAGGACCTCCTCACGCTCTACCTGTTCGCAGGCACAGAATTCGGGGCGGAGGAGGTTACGGCGCGGAAGGCCGAGATCGACCGGCTCGTCGCGACCCGCACCGGCGCCCGGATTGACTTCGAACTCTCGGACGCGCTCGCCCGCCTGGAGGCGGACGGCATCGTCTCACGCGCCGGCGGCCGGATCCGCATTGCAACGCTCGGCGAGGCGGCGGACGTCTACGCCCGCCACCTCGAGGCCGACGATGCGGACGACATGCGCCACATCGTCGGCTCGGCTCCGGCGGTGCAGGCGGCCTGAGGAGGTCAGACCGGCGGCACGACCCCGCTGATCGCCGCTCCGCCGATGAGCAGGAGCACGACGAAGATCGCCGCAATGACGAGGAAGACGAAGAAGAGGATTCGGGCGACCGTGGCCGCGCCGGCGGCAACCCCGGAGAAGCCGAAAAAACCGGCGATGACGGCGATTACGGCGAACACGATCGCCCAGGTGAGGAAGTCCATATCTGACCTCTATGGGTTGTTTTCGATCAGACAACCCGGCGTCCGCCACAGCCGTTCCAATTCGGCGCCCCAGCGCGAACCGTTGGCGATGCGAGGCGTTGCGTGCGCAACCCCTAGAGGAAAATATGCCATGAACGACAACGCACGCACGCCCCAGTCGCAGTCCCTTCCCGGAGACCAGGACCGGATGCAGCCGCAGCCCGAGACGATGCCCCGCTACAAGGGCTCGGGCCGACTCGAGGGGAAGGTCGCGCTCATCACCGGCGGCGACTCCGGCATCGGACGCGCCGTCGCCGTGCTCTTCGCCCGCGAGGGGGCGCGCGTCTCGATCGTGTACCTGTCGGAAGATGACGATGCGGACGAGACGCTTCGGCTCGTCGCCGCCGAGGGGTCGGAAGGCATCTCGATCCGCGGCGACATCGGCGACAAGGCGTTCTGCGCCGATGCCGTCCGCCGCACGGTGGACCGGTTCGGCGGTCTCGACATCCTCGTCAACAACGCCGCCGAGCAGCACGAGGAGAAGGACCTCCGCAACATTTCGGAGGAGCAGCTCGTCCGCACCTACCGCTCCAACATCTTTGGCATGTTCTTCATGACGCAGGCCGCCCTCGACCATCTCAAGGAGGGTTCGGCCATCGTGAACTCCACCTCGATCACCAGCTACAAGGGCCAGCCGGTCCTGATGGACTACGCCTCCACCAAGGGCGCCATCACGGCGTTCACCCGCTCGCTGTCGCAGTCGCTCCTCGAGCAGAAGATCCGCGTCAACGCCGTCGCGCCTGGGCCGGTCTGGACGCCGCTGATCCCGGCGAGCTTTCCACCGGAGGACGTCGCGAAGTTCGGCTCCTCCGCGCCCATGAAGCGGGCCGGGCAGCCGAACGAGATCGCCCCGTCATACCTGTTCCTTGCCTGCGAGGACTCCTCGTTCATGACCGGCCAGGTGCTGCATCCGAACGGCGGCACCGTCGTCGGCGGCTGACGGCGGTTCAGGCGTGCCGCGCGCCGTCGACTCAGGCCGCGGCCGCCACGAAGCTGTCGGACGCGACCGCATCGGCGATGGCGAGATGGCGATCTCGCTCCCGCAGGACCCGCGGATTCTGGCTTACGAGCCGCCTCCCATAGTAGGTCAACGCGGTCGACATGAGATGGAGCCTCACACGCTCGAACATCCTCGGAGCCCCCTGCAGCAGCGGGGCTTCGATCAGGAGCCTCTGCAGATCGTGTCCGAGGGCCAGAGGGGGCTGCAACGCCGCTCCGTCGTTCATGAGGACATCGGCTTCCACGAGGAGCTTGCAGTAGTCGTGCATCGGGTCTTCGAAGCGCGTGTCGTGGAGATCGATCCCGATCGCTCGCGTGCCGTCGTAGAGGAAGTTCGCGCACGACGCATCGAAGTGGAGCAGCCGGAACTCGCAAGCGTCTTTCCGCAGTTCCTTGGCGAGAGGCACCAGCCGCGCAGCGACACGGTCTACGATGGGCCGGTCGGCCTCCGGGATCAGCGCGGCATGTCGACGGAGCGCGTTCAACGGAACAGTGACGCAGAATTGCCAGTTGAGCCTGCCGTCCACCGCCGGCTCCAGCCGGTGCAGTCGATCGAGCCACTGAAACGAGGCGACCACGGCTGCAAGGCGGCGCGGTCCGTCGTCTCGGGCAATCACATCCCGGACGTTCGGCGCGTCGATCCAGTCCATCACCACCGTCCCCATAGCGGGCAGGATCGCGACCGGCCGGGCGAACCGCAGGCCGGTCTGGGCGGGGTCATGACGGTTGAGCCGCTGCAGCCATTCGAACGCGGCCTCGACGGTGTGGCTCGGCGGTGTGCTCGGACCCCAGACCTTCACCGCGTATCGCCGCCCGTTCCAGTCGTGACGGAAGAGCGCCGACCGAGTGGCGAAGCGGACGAGGGTCGTCGTCGCCTGGCCGGGTGAGGCCAATCCGCTCCTCGAAAGCGCCGGGATGATCCGCTCGTCGAGGAAGCGGATGGCTGTCTCTTTCGACCAGGCGGAATGGAGGTCCGCAATCTCCAACGATCTGACCTTCTCTCGTGTGAGACCATTCCTGTGACACGATGAGAAGAACGTCGTCAAACTGTCACGTACGCAGTCTGACCGGCGAGAGGAGCGGATTTGGCGATCTGGGGTTCGACGTACATGTCCGCGGAGACGAGAGCCGCCCGTCGATGACGCCCGTCAAAGCTCGCGGGCGAGCGCTGCTGCCATCACGATCACGAATCCGGCAACAGCGATCTTCCACACATCCTTCCGGCGCTTCAGGCCCGGCAGGCCGAACGGACGGATGAAGTGGGCGATGATGGTGAGGACCGCGAGGACGGTCACGATGCGCGTCATGGCCCCTCCCTACAGGGGCGCTGCGATCACGACCAGTGCAGCGGCGGCGCAGCAGCCTTCAGCCGGGCGAGCGCGGCGGAAACCTCCGCCATCATCGCGGCGCGGTCGGCGCCCGGCGCGACCGGCTCGCCGACGAGAACGGTCACGGTGAAAGGGACAGGGACGCGCGTCCCCTTCGGGAGGATGCGCCCGGCGCCCTGGATGTAGACGGGCGTGACCGGCAGCCCCGCCTCGCGCGCGAGCCTGGAGAGGCCGCCTTTCAGCGCGCCCATCTCCTCCGGCCGGCCGCGGGTGCCCTCGGGGAAGACGAGGAGGATGCGCCCGGCGGCGAGCGCCTCGCGCGCCGGACCGAGCGGGTCCGCGCCGCGGCCGACCCGTCGGTCGAGCGGCGTCAGGCCGACAAGGCGCGTCACGGCTCTGCCAAGCGCCGTCCTCTCCCAGTAGTCCGACGCGCCGACCGGAGTGACGAGCGGGGCGACGTGCGGCGGGAAGGCGGCGAGGACCAGCAACGTGTCGAGGTGGCTGTTGTGGTTCGCCGCGACGAGCGCCGGCCCCGCGCGCGGCAGGTGCTCGCGCCCGCCGACCGAGAGGCCGCAGAGCAGCCAGAGCAGCGGCCGCAGCAGACGGAGGGCGACGCGGCGCATCAGAACCGCTCGCTGACGAAGAAGGCGAAGACGTGGAACGTGATGGGCGCCGTGAAGGTGAGGCTGTCGAGCCGGTCGAGGATGCCGCCATGGCCGGGGAGGAGCTTACCCGTGTCCTTCACCCCGAGGTCTCGCTTCACCGCGCTCATGGTCACGTCACCCGCGAACCCCGCGATGGGGAGGAGCACAGCGAGGAGCGCCGCCGCGACGGGCGGCAGCGGCATGAATGCCGGCAACAGGAAGGTCACCAGGACGGCCGTGCCGACGACGCCGCCGAGGAAGCCTGCCCACGTCTTGTTCGGGCTGATCGTGGGGAGGATCTTCGGACCGCCGATCGCCTTCCCGGCGACGAACTGGAAGACGTCGTTCATGCCCGTGACGACGAGGAGGAAGAAGAGGAGCCCCGCTCCGCCGGCCGGCGCCTCGCCCTCCGGCACGTTCATGAAGAACGCCGCGAAGCCGAGATTGTAGACGGTGATGACGATCCCCCAGTGGAGCACGCCGGCGGCGGAGAGGTAGCCCGTGGTGCGCCCGTTCAGCACCATCACGGCCGGCATCAGGAGGAACGAGTAGACCGGCACCAGGACGAGGGTGATCCCGTAGAAGTCGCCGGCGATCAGGAGGTAGGCGACCGGCACCACGGCGTAGGCGAGGAGGAGCGCCGGCCTGTCCTCCCGCCGCGTCGGCACCAGCGAGATGTATTCGCGGAGTGCCATGAACGAGATGACCGCGAAGAGGGCGATGACCGCGAGGCGGCCGGCGAGCATCGCTCCGCCGACGAGCAGCGCGATCACCACCCATGTCTTCGTCCGCTCGCGTATGCTGGGGACGAACACGGAGGCGGCGGCGCTGAGCGCGAGGACGGCGATGACGACGAGGAAGCCGGCGAGGAGGGGCGTGGGCATGGCGGGTTGCTTCAGCGGTGCGGCGCAGCATAGGCCGCTGCGCGGCGGCCGGCCATGGCGCCGGGTGCCTGCCGCGTGACGACGGAGAACCGGCGGCCGATCGCGAGCCGCTCGTCAGGCTGGGCGCAGGCGCTCGCCGCCTGGCTGGCGCAGCTCGGCATCTCCGCCAACGCGATCTCGATGGCGAGCGTGGTCTTCGCCGCGGGCGCCGCGGCGGCGCTCCTCACCACGACGCCGGCCGGCTATCTCGTCGCGGCGGGGCTGATCCCGCTCCGTCTCCTCGCGAACCTCCTCGACGGAATGGTCGCTGTGGAGCACGGCCGCGCAACGCCGACGGGACCGCTCTTCAACGAGGTACCGGACCGGATCGCCGACGTCCTCGTCCTCGCGGCGGCCGGGGCCTCGGCGGCTGCAGCGGCGGACAGCGGTCCCGTGGCGGACTGGGGCTCAGCGGCGGGCTGGATTGCCGCTGTCGCCGCGCTGATGACGGCCTACGTGCGAGAGCTCGGACGCGCGCTCGGCGCTCCGGCGGACTTCGGCGGCCCCTTCGCCAAGCAGCAGCGGATGTGGGCGATCGTCGCCGGCTCGCTGGCTGCCACGGCAGAAGTGGCCGCGGGCGGCGGCGGCACGGCGCTGTTCGCCGCGGTCGCCGTCACCGCCGCCGGTACGCTGCTCACGGTCGCCCTGCGGCTGGCGCGGCTGCGGCGTTTCCTCGTCGGCCGACGCTAGCGGTGCGCCGGCTGGCGGAAGGGGCGACGCCCCTCCCGCATCCGCGGGCCTCAGTGCGAGCCCTTTTCGCCGGAGGCGGTGAGCATCACGTACTTGCGCGTCACCTCCGGGATCATCCGGCGGACGGTGGTCGCCATCCGCTCCTCCTCGGCCAGGCTCTGCTCGAACGGGTCGACGGCCGTGTGTCCCGCCTCGCGCGCCATCGTCAGCAGCGTCTCGTAGGCGGCGATCTCGTAGTTTTCGAAGGCGTGGTTGGCGAGGTTGTTCTTGACGACCTCGTCCTGCGCCGGCGCGTGGGCGAGCGCGGCGAGGTTGCCGACGAGGCCCAGCACGCCTTCCTTCAGCGTCGACGGGCTCTCGTCGTACATTGCCATCGCCGCCTCGAGGCGATCGCGCTGCATCTCGGTCTCGCGGATGTGCGCCTCGAGCGCGGCCCTCAGCTCCGGGTAGTTCTCGATCCGGTCGACCTGCCGCTGCATGATCTCGATCGCCTGCAGCTCCATTGCGTGCGTGTTCTTCAGAGCCGTGATGAAGATGTCGTAGGCAGGCGACTCGCGATCGACGTTCGTGGCCATGTCCATGATGGTCCTCCACGTTCAAGGAATGTCGTCCTCGAACGAACACATCCGAGCACTCGTTCCGCGGGGTGCCGAGGCGCGACGAACTAACCGGGTGGCAAGGATCGGCCCCTTAAGCTGCGCATTGTGCGGAGAGCGGCAATGGACCGTTCACCATCGCATCGGACCGGAGGACGGACGTGGCAACGAAGATCATCCTTGCGGCGGTGCTCGCCGCCGCCTCGGCAGGATCCGCTGCGGCGCAGTCCGCCTTCGGTGATACCCAGCTCTCTTACCAGAACGGCGTCGTCTACGACGATGACCTCGTGCCGGGCCGCGCGCCGAACGCCTCGTTCCTGATCGAGGAGCAGGGCGGGCAGGATGCGCTCCTCCTTGATCGGGACTCTTCGCTGGGGGCGACGGACGTCCGGCCGAACTCGGAAAACCTGATCGGCGCGGACGGCCGGGCGGTCAACGCCCGGGACCGCTGACCGGGCCTATTCGGCAGCGACGCGCGGCAGCGCCTCGGCGAAGGCGGGGCCGAGCTCGGCCTCGAGGACATCGAGAAGGTCGTCCGGCCCGGCGCTGATGCGGATGCAGCGGTCGCCGGGGGCTACGAACGGCATCCGGACGAACACGCCGCGGCGGCCGAGTGCGGCGACGAGCGCACGGGCGACGGTGCCGTCGTGCCCGGTGTCGAGTGTGACGAAATTGGTGCCGCTCGGCAGAGCCGTGAGGCCGTGCCGGGCGCCGATCGCAGCGATCCGCGTCTTTGCCGCCGCAACCGCCGCCGTCACCCTGGCGAGGTGCCCCGGATCGGCAATCGAGGCGAGCGCCCCCGCGACGGCCACCCGGTTGACGCCGAAGTGGTTGCGCACCTTGTCGGTCGCCTTCGCAAGCTCGGGCGAGGTGATCGCGTAGCCGATCCGCGCGCCGGCCATCCCGTGCGCCTTGGAGAAGGTGCGCAGGCGCACGAGTCGCGGATGCTCGAGCGCGTCGGGGAGCGCCGTGCCGTCCGGCGCGAACTCGATGTAGGCCTCGTCGAGGCAGAGGACCGCCGTTTCGGGCAGGGTGTCGAGGAACCGGGCAACGGTCGCCGCGTCGTGCCACGTCCCCATCGGGTTGTCAGGATTGGCGAAGTAGACGAGCGGCGCTCCGGTCTCCGCGGCGAGAGTGGCGAGCGCCTCGCAGTCCTCGCGGTCGTCGCGGTAGGGTGCCGTCACCAGCCGGCCGCCGAAGCCCGTGACGTGGAAGTTGAACGTCGGGTAGGCGCCGAGCGAGGTGACGACGGGCGTCCCCTCGCTGACGAGGAGCCGGACGAACAGGCCGAGCAGGCCGTCGATCCCCTCCCCGATCGCGATCCGCTCCGGCGAAACGCCGTGCCGGACTGCCAGGGCGTGGCGGAGATCGTGGTTCTCCGGGTCGGCGTACATCCAGACGTCGGCCGCGGCACGAGCCATCGCCTCGATCGCCGCCGGAGAGGGCCCGAACGGGCTTTCGTTGGCGCCGAGCCGGGCCCGGAAAGGCGTGCCGCGCGACCGCTCCTGCGCCTCGGGGCCGACGAATGGCACCGAGGACGGCAACCCCGCAACGAGGGGCGTGAAGCGCGGCCCGCTCATCAGTAGCGATACGCCTCGGACTTGAACGGCCCCTGCTGCGAGACGCCGATGTAAGCGGCCTGTTCCGGAGCGAGAGTCGTGAGCTTCGCGCCGAGCTTGGCGAGGTGCAGCGCCGCCACCTTCTCGTCGAGGTGCTTCGGCAGGACGTAGACCTTGTTCTCGTACTTGCCGGCATTCTCCCAGAGCTCGATCTGCGCCAGCGTCTGGTTGGAGAACGAGGCTGACATCACGAACGAGGGGTGCCCCGTCGCGTTGCCGAGGTTCACGAGACGGCCTTCCGAAAGGAGGATCATCCGCTTGCCGTCCGGGAACTCGATGAGGTCCACCTGCGGCTTCACGTTCTTCCACCTCATGTTGCGCAGCGCCGAGACCTGGATCTCGTTGTCGAAGTGGCCGATGTTGCAGACGATCGCCATGTCCTTCAGCTTGCGCATGTGGTCGATGGTGACGACGTCCTTGTTGCCGGTCGCCGTGACCACGATGTCCGCCCGGCCGATGTCGTCATCGAGCGTGACCACCTCGAATCCGTCCATCGCCGCCTGGAGCGCGCAGATCGGGTCGATCTCCGTCACCATCACGCGCGCGCCGGCGCCGGCCAGCGAGGCGGCCGAGCCCTTGCCGACGTCGCCGTAGCCGCAGACGATCGCGACCTTGCCGGCCATCATGACGTCGGTGCCGCGGCGGATCGCGTCCACCAGGCTCTCACGGCAGCCGTACTTGTTGTCGAACTTCGACTTCGTCACCGAGTCGTTGACGTTGATCGCCGGGAACGGCAGCTCGCCCTTTTTCTCGAGCTGGTAGAGGCGGAGGACGCCCGTGGTGGTCTCCTCGGAGACGCCGCGGATAGCCGCCTTGCAGCGCGAGTAGAAGGTCGGGTCCTCTGCAATCCGGCGCTTGATGGTCTTGAAGAGGAACTCCTCCTCCTCGTTGCCGGGGTTGGCGAGCACGGACGGATCCGTTTCCGCCTTCGCGCCGAGCATGACGAGGAGCGTCGCATCGCCGCCGTCGTCGAGGATCATGTTGCAGGTCTCGCCGTTGCCCCAGTCGAGGATGCGGTCGGCGTAGTCCCAGTACTGTTCCAGCGTCTCGCCCTTGACGGCGAAGACCGGGATGCCCGCGGCAGCGATCGCGGCGGCGGCATGGTCCTGGGTCGAGAACACGTTGCAGGAGGCCCAGCGGACCTCGGCGCCCAGCGCGACCAGCGTTTCGATGAGGACGGCGGTCTGGATCGTCATGTGGAGCGAGCCCGCGATGCGCGCGCCCTTCAGCGGCTGGCGCGCGGCATTCTCGGCGCGGACGGCCATCAGGCCCGGCATCTCGACCTCGGCGATGCCGATCTCGGTCCGGCCGTAGTCGGCAAGGTCCATATCCTTGACGATGTAGAGGGGGTTTACGGTGCTCATGGCTCTCTCACTGCATTCGCCGCGCCTTATAGGGGCGCCTGCGCCACGAGGCAACAAGGCATAAAGATATCTTTATGCGCTGACATTCATGGACAGTTGTCTCGTCTGCGGCGCACGGACGGTGGACATCCGGCTCATCGGTTGTACAGTCCCGCGCCGTACGCCCCCGCCGCCGAGGAGTTCCGCTCATGACGACGTCGAGGACGGACGCGCAGCGTGTCCTGATGATCCACCCGCGCTTCGTCGGCGACTCGTTCTGGGCGTTCGGCGAGACTGCGCGGCTCTATGGCGCGCGGTACACCATGCCGCCGCTCGGCCTTGCCACCGTCGCCGCCCTCCTGCCGGCCGACTGGGATGTCCGCCTCCTCGACAGCAACATCGAGGACGTGACGGACGCGGACATCCTCGCCGCCGACCTCGTGATGGCGGGCGCGATGCTGCCGCAGCGGCCCGACCTCCTCGCCATCATCGAGCGGGTGCACCGGCTCGGACGGCCGATCGTCGTGGGCGGGCCAGACGTGATGTCGAGCCCCCACGTTTACGATGCGGCGGACTTTCGGGTCGTCGGCGAGGCGGAGGGAGTGATCGACGCCTTCATCGCCGCATGGCGCGATGGCGCCGAGCGCGGGCGCTTCGACGCGGAGCGTTTCACGGCCGACATCACCCAGTCGCCCGTCCCCCACTTCGGCCTCGTGAAGCGACAGCACTACACGCAGATGTCCGTGCAGTTCTCCCGCGGGTGCCCTTTCACCTGCGAGTTCTGCGACATCATCGAGCTCTTCGGCCGCCGCCCGCGCGCCAAGACCAACGAGCAGATGCTCGGCGAGCTGCAGGCCATCTATGACCTCGGCTACCGCGGGCACATCTTCTTCGTCGACGACAATCTCATCGGTAACAAGAAGGCGGTGAAGGCCTTCTTGCCGGAGCTGATCCGCTGGCAGGACGAACACGGGCGCCCGTTCGACTTCTCGACCGAGGCCTCGCTCAATCTCGCCGACGACGCAGAGCTGATGGCCATGATGTCGCGTGCCGGCTTTCTCGGCGTCTTCATCGGCATCGAGAGCCCGGACGAGAACGTCCTCGCCGCCACCAAGAAGAAGCAGAACACCCGGCGCGACATCGCCGAGAGCGTCCACAAGGTCTATGCGAACGGCCTCGGCGTGATGGGCGGCTTCATCGTCGGCTTCGACGAGGAGAAGGCGCCGATCGGCAACGCCATCGCCGACCTCATCGAGGAGGCCGCGATCCCGATCGCGATGGTCGGCCTCCTCTACGCTCTCCCCGAGACGGAGCTGTCGCGTCGCCTCGACCGCGAGGGGCGGCTCCACGCATTGCCGGCGGACGTTCGTGCCGCCGAGCACGGCGTGGCCGACCAGATGACGGACGGGCTCAACTTCGAAACCCTGCGGCCGCGCGCCGAGGTGCTGCAAGACCTCCGAACCGTGCTCGATCGTGTCTACGACGAGCGCACCTATCACGCCCGGGTGCGTCGGCTGGCGGACCTCCTGCGGTTCCAGGACGCCACGATCGACCTCCTCCGCTCGGGCTTCTGGAAGAACGCGGCCTTCGTGATGCGGCTGTGCTGGCGGATGGGCCTCACCGCGCGGAGCGGCAAGCGCCTTTTCTGGGGCACGCTCCTCCACGCGGTCCGCCGCGACACGCGCACGCTGGAGACGGTGTTCCTCTCCCTCGCCGCCTACACCCACATCGGCCCGCTGTCGAAGCGCGTGGTGGCCATGCTCGACGCGGAGATCGCCCGGACGCCGCCGAGCGTCCCGCACCTCGCCGCCGCCGAGTAGGCGAGGATCGTCGGCATCAAAAAAGCCGCCGGGCGCGAGCCCGGCGGCTTCTCTCACAACTGTTCGCTAGATCAGTTCGTCGACGGCTGAACGCGGTCCACGGTCGGCGAGTTGGCGTCCGTGGTCGAGCCCGGGTAAGTCCCGGCGCGAACCACGCCGGCGTCCTCGTCACGCACGCGCTCCAGCTCGGAGATGCGCTGCTCGTAGCCTGCCATCCGCTCGTCATACTCCGCCCAGCGGGCGTCCATGTCGGTGCGGTAGCTGTCGAAGTCCTCAGGCATCAAGCGATCGTTCCGCGGCGCGTTGGCGTCGATGGTCGAATCACCGCCCGTACCGGAGCGATCAATCGTATTCTGCGCCATCGCTCCAGTCGCCAGAAGCGAAACAGCGGTCACGGCAATGATGTGTCGAAACATCAAGGTTCCTCCTCGTCGTTGTCGGGGTCCGAGGAGTAACCAGATAAGCTAAGAATGGTTCCCCATTTCACCCGAGCGAAGCCACAAAGCCGCCGCGCTCACCGGGGCTGGGGAGGTTCTTCTTCAACATCAGCTTGCGACGGGCGCACAGCCCGAGCCGACGATCAGAGACTGGCGCGAACCGCGCGCAGCGTGGCGAGGCGGCGGTTTGCCTGGTCGAGGGCATCTCCGCCGAGGGTCGACACGCTCGTTTCGGCTGCGGCGATCATCTCGTCGATCCGCCCCGTCTCGTCCGGCTGGTACGCCGCTTCGGCAAGCACCGTGCAGCCGGCGGGCGAAACGTCGCAGAAGCCGCCATCGATGAACAGCCGACGCGTCGGCTCGGCGCCGCCGGTCACCGTCATGATGCCGGGACCGAGAAGGGCGAGAAGCGGCGCATGGCCGGCGAGGACCTGGAACTCGCCTTCCGCGCCGGGCAGGGTCACGGCTTCCACCTCGCCCGAGATGATAAGCCGTTCCGGAGACACGAGCTCGAAGCGGAAGGTGGCCATGATGAGGTTCCAGAAATCCTGATGTCGTGATGCGCCGCGGTCGGCCGCGGCGCCCGTATGGGCGCGGGTGGTAAGCCTCAGGCCGCCTCGGCGAGCTCCTGCGCCTTCGCGATCGCCTCGTCGATAGTGCCGACCATGTAGAAGGCCTGCTCCGGGAGGTCGTCGTAGTCGCCGCGGACGAGGCCCGCGAAGCCCTTGATCGTGTCGGCGAGGTCGACGAACACGCCCGGCTTGCCGGTGAACACCTCGGCGACGTGGAACGGCTGCGACAGGAAGCGCTCGATCTTGCGCGCGCGGGCGACGGTCAGCTTGTCCTCTTCCGACAGCTCGTCCATCCCGAGGATCGCGATGATGTCCTGCAGCGACTTGTAGCGCTGGAGGATCTGCTGCACCTGCCGCGCGGTGTTGTAGTGCTCCTCGCCGAGGATCATCGCGGAGAGCATGCGGGAGGTGGAATCCAGCGGGTCCACCGCCGGGTAGATGCCCTTCTCCGCGATCGAGCGCGACAGCACGGTCGTCGCGTCGAGGTGGGCGAACGACGTCGCCGGCGCCGGGTCGGTCAGGTCGTCGGCCGGCACGTAGATCGCCTGCACGGACGTGATGGAGCCCTTCTGCGTCGTCGTGATGCGCTCCTGGAGAGCGCCCATGTCGGTCGCGAGCGTCGGCTGGTAGCCCACCGCCGACGGGATGCGGCCGAGGAGCGCCGACACCTCGGAGCCCGCCTGCGTGAAGCGGAAGATGTTGTCGACGAAGAAGAGCACGTCCTGCCCCTGGTCGCGGAAGTACTCGGCGACCGTGAGGCCCGACAGGCCGACACGGGCGCGGGCGCCCGGCGGCTCGTTCATCTGGCCGTAGACGAGGGCGCACTTGGAGCCCTGTCCGCCGCCCTTCTTGTTCACGCCGGACTCGATCATCTCGTGATAGAGATCGTTGCCCTCGCGCGTGCGCTCGCCCACGCCGGCGAACACGGAGTAGCCGCCGTGCGCCTTGGCGACGTTGTTGATGAGCTCCTGGATGAGCACCGTCTTGCCGACGCCGGCGCCGCCGAAGAGGCCGATCTTGCCGCCGCGGGCGTAAGGCGCGAGAAGGTCGACGACCTTGATCCCGGTGACGAGGATCTCCGCCTCCGTCGACTGGTCGACGTAGGAGGGCGCCGGCGCATGGATCGGCCGCTGCGTCTCGAACTTGATCGGCCCCGCCTCGTCGATCGGCTCGCCGATGACGTTCATGATGCGGCCGAGGGTGCCCTCGCCGACCGGCATCTCGATCGGATTGCCGGTGTCGCGCACCTTCTGCCCGCGCACGAGACCCTCGGTGGCGTCCATCGCGATGGTGCGGACGGTGTTCTCGCCGAGGTGCTGCGCCACTTCCAGCACGAGACGGACGCCGTTGTTCTCCGTCTCGAGGGAATTCAGGATCGCCGGCAGGTGGTCGGTGAACTTCACGTCCACCACCGCGCCGATCACCTGGGTGACTTCACCGGTTGCATGGTCTGCCATTGGGCCGTGGTCCTTTCATTCGAGCGCTGCAGCTTGGGCGGGCTGCGCGGCCCCTAGTTCCGATACGTGCGCCGGTTCCCGCATCGTGCGCCCGGCCGAAGTAGTCTGCCATCCGAGCCGTCAGAGCGCCTCGGCGCCCGAGATGATCTCGATCAGCTCCTTGGTGATCTGCGCCTGACGCGTGCGGTTGTAGTCCAGCGTCAGCCGCTCGATCATCTCGCCGGCGTTGCGCGTCGCGGAATCCATGGCGGACATGCGAGCGCCCTGCTCGGAGGCGGCGTTCTCGAGAAGCGCGCGGAAGATCTGCACCATGATGTTGCGCGGCACGAGCGCCTCGAGGATCTCCGTCGCGGAGGGCTCGTACTCGTAGACCGCGCCGCCGGCGTCGAGCGTCTCCCCCGCCGGCACCGCAGCCGGGATGATCTGCAGCGCCGTCGGCTTCTGCGAGATCACCGAGCGGAACTCGGCGTAGTAAACCGTCGCCACGTCGAACTCGCCGGCCGCGAACATCGACAGCACCTTCTCGCCGACCTCGCGCGCCTCGTTGAACGAGATGCGGCGGACGGACTTGAAGTCCATCATGCCGATGATCTGGTCGCGCCAGTTGCGGCGCAGCATGTCGTAGCCCTTGCGGCCGACACACAGGATCTTGACCGTCTTGCCGTCGCGAGTGAGCCGGTAGGCGTCGACGACCGCCCGGCGCGCGATGGAGGAGTTGAAGCCGCCGGCGAGCCCGCGGTCCGCCGTGCAGACGACGAGGAGGTGGACCTGGTCGCGTCCCGTGCCGGTGAGGAGGACGGGCGCGTCCGGATCGCCCGCCGTCATCGTGGCAAGGTTGGCGAGCACGGCCGACATCCGCTCGGCGTAAGGCCGCGCGGCCTCGGCGGCCTCCTGCGCGCGGCGGAGCTTCGCCGCCGCCACGAGCTGCATCGCCTTGGTGATCTTCTGCGTCGCCTTCACGGAGGCGATGCGGACCTTGAGGTCCTTCAGGGAGGGCATCGTCTCTGACCCGCGCTTGGTGTGGAAGGAAGAGCGAAGGCGTCAGGCCGCCTTCGCCGTCTCCCGCTGCGCGGCAAACGTCTTCGTGTAGTTCTCGACGGCCGACTTCAGGCGTCCGCCGGTCTCGTCGCTGATCTGCTTGTCGCGCCAGATCGCATCGAGGATGTCGCGGTGCTGCCCGCGCATCAGGCTGAGGAGCCCCTGCTCGTAGGCGCCGACATCGCCGACGGCGATCCGGTCGAGGTAGCCGTTCACGCCGGCGTAGATCACCGCCACCTGCTCCGGCGTCGTCAGCGGCGAGAACTGCGGCTGCTTGAGGAGCTCCGTCAGCCGCGCGCCGCGCGCCAGCAGACGCTGGGTGGTCGCGTCGAGGTCGGAGCCGAACTGCGCGAAGGCCGCCATCTCGCGGTACTGCGCGAGCTCGCCCTTGATGCGGCCGGCGACCTGCTTCATCGCCTTGATCTGCGCGGAGGAGCCCACGCGCGACACCGAGAGGCCGACGTTCACCGCCGGGCGGATGCCCTGGTAGAAGAGGTCCGTCTCGAGGAAGATCTGGCCGTCGGTGATCGAGATGACGTTGGTCGGGATGTAGGCCGACACGTCGTTCGCCTGCGTCTCGATCACGGGAAGCGCCGTCAGCGAGCCGTTGCCGTGCTCGTCGTTCAGCTTCGCCGCACGCTCCAGCAGCCGGGAGTGCAGGTAGAACACGTCGCCCGGATACGCCTCGCGGCCCGGCGGACGGCGCAGGAGCAGCGACATCTGGCGGTACGCGACGGCCTGCTTGGAGAGGTCGTCGTAGGCGATCACGGCGTGCATGCCGTTGTCGCGGAAGAACTCCCCCATGGTGCAGCCGGTGAACGGCGCTATGTACTGCATCGGCGCCGGATCCGATGCCGTCGCGGCGATCACGATCGAGTACGGGAGCGCGCCCGACTCCTCGAGCACCTTCACGAACTGCGCGACGGTGGACCGCTTCTGCCCGACAGCGACGTAGATGCAGTAGAGCTTGTTTGCCTCGTCGCCGGCGTCGTGGATCGGCTTCTGGTTCAGGAACGTGTCGAGGATGATCGCCGTCTTGCCGGTCTGGCGGTCGCCGATGATGAGCTCGCGCTGGCCGCGGCCGACCGGGATCAGCGCGTCGATGGCCTTGAGGCCGGTCGACATCGGCTCGTGCACCGACTTCCGCGGAATGATGCCGGGCGCCTTCACGTCGACGCGCCGGCGCTCGGTCGCCTCGATCGGTCCCTTGCCGTCGATCGGGTTGCCGAGTGCGTCCACCACGCGGCCGAGGAGACCCATGCCGACCGGCGCGTCCACGATGGATCCGGTGCGCTTGACGACGTCGCCTTCGCTGATCTGCCGGTCGTCGCCGAACACCACGACGCCGACGTTGTCGGACTCGAGGTTCAGCGCCATCCCGCGCACGCCGGAGGAGAACTCGACGAGTTCGCCGTACTGCACCTTGTCGAGGCCGTAGACGCGGGCGATGCCGTCACCGATCGACAGCACCTGTCCCACCTCGGAGACTTCCACCTCCTGGCCGAAATTCTTGATCTGGTCCTTGAGGATGGCCGAGATTTCGGCGGCGCGAACGTCCATCGTGGGCGGCTTCCTTCGTGGCGGCGCGCGCCCTGGAACGAGGCGCGCACGGGTGTGTCTCGGGAACGGCGAAGGGCGGCGGAACGCGTGGCCTTCCGTCGCCCGACCTCATCGCGGCGGCCTTACCATAGGGTTTTCAGGCACGCAACGCTGTGGCGGCGGCCGGAGCGCCAGCGGCGGAGCGGGCCGCTGGACGGTTTGCCCCCGCGCGACCGGGGGCCCTCGGAGCCGTCGAAGAGCGCCCGCTGGCGGATGCCGATGGTGCGCGCCTGCGGCCGCACGGTGGTCGCGGGCCGGCGCCCGGCCGGCCCGCGCGAGGGCGGCGGGCGCGGGGAGGCAGACGGACAGCGCCGGGCCTGCCAACTCCGTCCCGGGCGGGACCGACGCGAGTGGTCGAGCGGGGAACGCGTCGGGTCTGCCGGCTCTGTCGGGAGCAAGAGCGGACGCGAGGGGTCGAGCGGCGGCTGCGACGCGCTGACGGCTCTATCGGGAGCGAGAGCGGACGCGAGCGGTCACGCGGAGACCGCGCCGGGTCTGCCGGCTGTGTCGGCTCTGTCGGGGGCGAGAGCGGACGCGAGCGGTCACGCAGGGACCGCGCCGGGTCTGCCGGCTGTGTCGGCTCTGTCGGGGGCGAGAGCGGACGCGAGCGGTCACGCAGGGACCGCGCCGGGCCTGCCGACTTCGTCCGGAGCTGGAACGGCAATTGCCGAGATCTGAGCGGGCTCGATCCAGGACGCAGCGCTGACCAGCGCGCGCGTGCCGCGATCAGCCATCGACATTGAGGCGAGCGGTGCGGCAATCCTCGGCGTTGCACTCTCGCAGTCGGCGATGGCGCCGTCAGCGCGCGGCGCCTTCCTCCCGGAGCCGTCGGACGACAGGTTCCACAGGGCGCAAACCGCCGAGGGCAGCGTACCGCGAAGCGATCCCGGAGACCGCGCGAGCGCTGGCCATCCCCCGACACCCGTCTCCGGAGCAGCCGTGACCGCTCACGACGACCCGGCCAGTGCGCCGCGGCTACGAGCCCGTTCATATGGTCTGGCCGTCTCCCGCAGGACACCCGCCCTCGGAGCGCCTCCTGCCTGCGGCACCGCAAGGACGATGACCGCAGCAGCCGCGTCGCCGGACACTGGCATCCCGTACCGGCCCTCAACGCCGGCCCACGCCACTGAGCACGTCGCAGATTGCGTGGCAGCGCCGGGCGCACTCATCAGGGAGCCGACCCTCGCTGACCCGTGCGGTCCACCCCGCGCGCGACGACCCGGCGGGGCGTTCCACGCACCGACCGGCGGCTGCAGGCCCGCCTTAGGCCGCGCTGCGCATCGCCGACTTGAGGCTCGCGAGGCGGGTGCGGACGCTGGTGTCGATCATGCGGCTGCCAAGCTTCACGATCAGGCCGCCGATCAGCGACGGGTCGACCTTGGTCTCGAGCTTCACCGTGCCGCCCGCCTTCTCCGCCAGTGCCTCGCGGAGTGCAGTCATCTGCGCCTCGCTCAACGGCTCGGCGCTGGTGACAACGGCCACTGTCTCGCCGCGATCACGGGCGACGAGATCGCCGAAGACCTCCAGCATCGCCGGCGCGGCGAACAGGCGGCGGTTGCGAGCCACGACGCGTATGAAGTTGGCGACGAGGCCGCCAATACCGGCGCGTGTCATGACCGCGTCGAGAGCGCGGATCTGGTCTGGGGCGGCGAACACGGGCGAGCCGACGAGGCGGCGCAGGTCAGCGCTCTCCTCGAGAAGCGCGCGCAAGGTCGCGACGTCCTTCTCCACCGCGGGGAGCGCCTTCTCGTCCTTCGCGAGGTCGAACAGTGCAGAGGCGTAACGGTATGCCACGCCCGAAGAACCGTGAGTCGCCAAGGGTCCGCTCTCTCGTTGGGTTGTCGTCCGTTGTGCCCGACGTCCTGACGGTCCGCCATCGACGACGTGGCGGGCCGATAGCATGGGGGCCTGAACCGTGCAACGGCTCCGCCCGCGCGGCGGCGGCGGAGCCGGCGGGCGCGGGCGGGGTCGAGAGGAGGCGAACGCGGCGCTCTCCGCCCGGCGCGGCGCTCTCCGCCCGGCGCGGGGCGCTGGCCTGCGCCGGGCAGGGCGCCGCCACCGTCAGGCGGCGCGCCCCGACGGGTTCTGGTCGTTGGCGACCGCCGTGATGAAGCGCTCGATCGTGGAGGACAGGCCGTCGCTGCTCGTCTTCAGCGCGGCGGAGAGCTCGCTCACCGTGCCGGCGACGCGCCGCGTCTCCGACACCTTCTCCTCGACGCCTCGCACGTTCGTGGCGACGTTGGAAGTCTGGCTCGAGACCGCCGTCACGTTCTGCGAGATCTCGTCGACGGCGGCGCTCTGTTCCTCCACCGCGGACGCGACGGCGGTGCAGTTCGCGCTGACCTGCGCGATCGAATCGCCGATCCGCTGGATCACCGTGACGACGTCGGTCACCTCGCTGCGAACCTCGTCGATGACGCGGGTGATGCCCTCCGTCGCCTTCGCCGTCTGGTCCGCGAGCTGCTTCACCTGGCTCGCCACGACGGCGAAACCCTTGCCGGCCTCGCCCGCCCGCGCGGACTCGATCGTCGCGTTGAGGGCGAGGAGGTTGATCTGCCCGGCGATGCCGTTGATGATTCCGATCACCGAGTTGATGTTCTCCGACATCTTCTGGAGGCCGACCACCTTGCGCCCGGCAGCCTCCGATGCGGAGGTCGCATCGGCGGTGAGGCGCGAGACGTTCTGCATCTGCACGCTGATCTCGCGAATCGAGGCCGACATCTCCTCGACCGCCGAAGCGACGCTGCTGACGCTGCTCCCCGTCGCTTCGGCAGCGCGGGAGACGCCCGTCGTGTAGGTGTGGCTCATCCCGGCCACATCCTCGAGCGCATTCGCCGCCGAGCCGAGGCTCTTGCCGGCGCTCGCGACCTCGCCGAGCATGCCGGTCGCGTCGGCACGGAACATCTGGATCGCCTGCGTGACCTCCTCGGCCTGGCGAAGCTTGGCCGCGGCCTCCGCGCGCTGCTCGGCCTCGAGGATCTCGTTCTTGCGGCCGTTCTCGCGGAACACCTCCAGCGCCCGCGAGAGGTGGCCGATCTCGTCCTCGAGGTGGGCGGTCGCGATCGTGACCGACCAATCGCGGTCCTTCAGCCGTTCCGTCGTCGCAGCCAGCTCGCGCAGCGGGCGGGAGACGGTGCGCGACAGGAGGAGGGCCATCGCGGTGGCCACGAAGACGACGAGAACGCCGGCACCGATCGTCGCTATGAGGAGGTAGGAGAGGTTCCTCTCCTGCACCGTAGCGCTCTCCGCGAGATGCACTTCGATGCGATGAAAGACGTCGGCGAAGGTCCGCTCGATCTCGTCCCAGATCGCGAGGTTCTCCGCCGACATTTGTCGGACGCGAGCGACATCGACCGTGGAGCGTTGTCGAGGTCGGTGATCTGCCGCGACGCGACCTCGCTCTCCCACTGCTCGAAGAGGCCGGAGACAGACGCGAGGGCCTGGAGTGCAGTACGCGCGTCGTCGCTGTCGACGCGTTCGGCGACTGCGCGAAGATTGTTCGCCGCTTCCGTCACCTTCTCGCGCGCGTCCTCGTAGGCCGGCAGGTAGCCGATATCGCTCGAGTTGATCAGGAAGAGGATCGCGCGGTTCGTGTTGTTGACCGCGCTTTCGTAGCGCGCGAGGCCGTCGCGGATCGCCGTGTGGCCGGCGCTCTCCTCGACGCTGCTGCGGACCGCAGCCGTCTCGTAGACGACGAATGCGGCGGACACGGCCGAGATGCCGACGATCATGCCGAAGGCGATCGCGAGCCGCCGGGTGATGGATCGCGAACCGATCATTGTGCGGCCCTCCGCTCGAGCTCGGTCAGGTTGATTTCGAAGGTTGCCGCGCCGATCGCGGCGCGCTGCACCGGGTCGGCGATGCTGATGTTGACCTGGACGCGCCAGGTCTTGCTGTCGTCGTCGAACTCCGGCTCGTCGATGAAGATCGCGTCGGCGCCGTTCGGGAACGTCTTCTGGTACTTCGCCTCGTCGCCCTGCCAGAAGTCAGAGGTGATGTTGCTCTGGCCGACGTTGAGGCCGTTGCGGTTGAAGACGATGATCTCGGTGAGGAGGCCGAGCGAGTGGGCCTGCACGCGCGTCAGATAGTTGGAGAGGGGGTTGGCGAGAGTCGCCGAAATGAGCGGCTTCTTCGTCGCCGAGCGTTCCGCGACCCACTGCTTGTCGAGCCGCTCGACCTCGGCCGCGTTGGCGGTCCCGTAGCGGTCGTTGTGCATGGCGACGGACATCGTCACCACCTCGTCGGCGAGGTACGAGCGGAGCTCGGCGAGGAGCTCCTCGTCGATCAGGTCGACGGTGGGCATCGCCGCCGCGGGCGCGAAGCCGCAGGCGATGGCGGCCGCCGCGACCAGCGACGGTGGCCGGATGAACCGGAAGAAGCGGCGGTTTCGCTGCATCGACGTTTTCCTCTGAAGACGCACGGACAAACTCTCGTTGCGTCGTAACAGGGGACCGTCGCCCGGGGCTTGCCTGTCAGCGGCTGGCGGGGCCGCTCCTCGGAGCGCCGAAACGCTGCAGAACGCGCCCGTCGACCACCACGAGGCCGGCGACGATGAGCGCCATCCCGGCGAGCTGGGCGGCGGTCACCGCTTCGTCGAGCAGTGCGGCGCCGGCGAGAACGGCAACAACGGGGACGAGGACCGTCACCAGCGCCGCATTGGTCGCCCCGGCCCGCGCAAGCACCGCGAAGTAGAGAATGTAGGCGAGCGCTGTCGACAAGACGGCGTTCCCGAGGACCGCGAGGGCGACGGGCAGTGAGGGCGTCGGCAGGCTGAGCGGCGCATCGATGACGAGCGCCGCGGGGACCAGCACCAGCGAGGAGGCGCTCGCCTGTCCCGCCGCGAGCGCGAGCGGCGGCACGCCGAGCCGCCGGAAGCGGCGCCCGAACACCGCAGCCGACGCGTAGGAGAGCGCCGCGCCGATCACGGCGATCTCGGCGACGATGTGGGCGCCGAGCGAGGCGACCGCGTCGGGGCCGATCATCACCACGACGCCGACGAGGCCGAGGAGGAGGCCCGCAAGCTTCGCAGCCGTCAACTGCTCGTCGGCAAGGAAGACGCCGGCGAGAAGCCCCGCGAAGAGGGGCGTCGTCGCGTTCAGGATCGCGGCAAGGCCGGCCGTGATCTCCGTCTGCCCCCAGACGATCAGCGAGAACGGGATGGCGTTGTTGACGACCCCCATCACCAGGAACGCCGCCCAGACATTGACGCCGCGCGGCAGCGCCGTCCCGCTCGCCGCGACGACCGCCCATAGCACGACGGATGCGAGCGCGACCCGCAGCGCCACCAGCGTGAAGACCGGCAGCTCCGTCAGGATCACCTCGACGAAGATGAACGAGCCGCCCCAGAGGACGGCGAGCGCAACGAGCATCGCCCAGGCGACGCCATCCATTCTGGGTGCGGGCACGGCGGCCTTATGTGAGGGCGGCGATACGGCGGACCGCGTCGGCGCAAGGCTGGGGCAGGATCTCGTGGATGAAGTGCCCTTCTTCGGGGACGGGAACAATGGTGACGGTGGGTTCCGCCGCAAGAAGCCGGACGTCGTCCTCCGAAAGCGCGCTGCCGCGCTCGCGGGCGCCGACGAATATGGTGATCGGGCAGCCGGCGGCGCGGATCGCAGGCATGACCTCGAAGCCGTCGCTCAGCGTTCCTCCGATCAGGCTGTCGAGAACGGCGGGGTCGAACCGGTGGAGCTGGCGGGCGCGGCGGCGGACGCCATCCTCACCGAACACCTCGCGCATCGATCGCCGGCCGTGGCCGGACGGCCAGTCGGCGACGGCAGCCGCCCAGTCGTCCTCGCTCCACGAGGCCGCCGGACCGTGAAGCAGCGCCTTCAGCGCCTCGAAGCCGCGCAGGAACGAGGACTGCGACAGCCGCGGCTGCCGCGACTCGAAGAGCGGCGGATCCTCCAGCACCAGCCCGCGGACGTCGGCTGGCCGGGCCGCCGCCACCGCAAGCGCCACCACCCCGCCGAGCGAGTGGCCATAGAGGATCGCCGGCCCCGCGAAAGTCACCGCCGCCGCGAGTTCGCCGATCGTGTAGCGGGGCACCCGCGCCGCCTCGCCGTGACCGAGGAGGTCGAGCGGCAGCGCATCGAACCCGCCGAGCGCCGCGAGGAGCGGCCCCCAGTCGTGCCGGTCGCGTGTCACGGCGTGAAGGAGGACGAGCCTCATGCCGCGTCTCGCACGGCGAGCGCGCGGACCGCCTCGCCTAGCGCGCGCACCTCCTCGCGCAGCGCCTTCACGTCCGCCGCGATGGCTGCCTGCTCGTTGTGCAGTTCCTCGCGCGCCATCGCAGCGTCGTGCTCCACCTCCTGCTGCATGCCGGAGACGACGATGCCGACGAAGAGGTTCAGGACCGCGAACGTCGTCACCATGATGAAGGGCACGAAGAACGCCCAGGCGTACGGGTGGACGTCCATCACCGGGCGGACAATCCCCATCGACCAGGATTCGAGCGTCATGATCTGGAACAGCGAGTAGGCCGAGAGGCCGACGGTGCCGAACCAGTCCGGGAAGGTGGGTCCGTACAGCGTCGTCGCCATCACGGAGAAGACATAGAAGATGATGGCCATCAGGAGGATGATTGACCCCATCCCGGGCAGCGCCGCGACGAGGCCGCCGACGACGCGCCTCAGCGTCGGCACTACGGAGATGAGGCGCAGGACGCGCAGGATGCGCAGCGCCCGCAGGACCGAGAACTCGCGGCTCGTCGGCACCAGTGCGACGGCGACGACGAAAAGATCGAACAGGCTCCACGGGTCGCGGAAGAAGCGCAGCCGGTGGACGACAATGCGCAGCGCGATCTCGACGACGAACACTGCGAGGATGGCGACGTCGAGCGCGTTCAGAAGGCCGCCGGCGGTGGCCATCACGGTGGGCGACGTCATCAGCCCGAGCACGACGGCGTTGATGACGATCATCGCGACGATGAAGACTTCCCACGCCGTCGATTCGACGAGAGCACGGATCCGCTCGATCAAGCCCACCTCCCCCGGCGCCTCGCCGCTGCCGGGGGCGCGCAGGGGGTGATGGGCGAGCGGCGCCGCCGCCGTCAAGCGCCGGACAGTGTCCCGCGATCAGGAGGTCGGCAGCGTTCCGGCGCTGCCCGGCTCCGGCTTGACAGCGCCATGCCCTGCCATGACATTGGCGCCGTCGAGGGCCGGCCGCCGCAGCGCGGCCAGCCGGCGGCCCGCGGGTGTAGTTCAGTGGTAGAACGCAAGCTTCCCAAGCTTGATGTCGTGGGTTCGATCCCCATCGCCCGCTCCACCACCGCGCTCTCCAGAGCTGCCCGCTCGACAACCACCCGCTCCAGAGCCGACCATCCACCCGGGCGCGACGGCTACTCGATGACGCCGCAGGCGATCCGGTCGCCCGCGTCTCCCGCCGGCTGCGAGGTGTAGTCGTCCGCCCCTGCGTGGACGATCACCGCCGAGCCGTCGGCATCGCCGAGCGGGTTCTCGCCGTCCGACCCGACGCTGATCCGGTCGGTGAAGTACTCGACGGTGAGCGTCCCGCTGTCCGGCACGTGCAGGTTCGGAAAGTCGCCGGCGTGGATGCCGCCCTCCGCCATCACGCCATGGTCGTGCCCGCCGGAATAGTGGCCGCCGGCCGACTCGAACCCGCCTGACGCATCGCAGACGCCCGCCTCGTGCACGTGGAAGCCGTGCTCGCCCGCCGGCAGCCCGGCGAATTCGGCTGTGACGTGAACGAGACCAGACGGCGTCGCGGCGAAGGTCACCGTGCCGACGCTCTCGCCCTCGGCGTTCATCACATCCGCCGTCATCGTCTCGGGCGCCTGGGCAAGCGCAAGGCTCGACGTTCCGGCGAAAAGCATCGCCATCACCATGGATCTCATGTCCGTCTCCTGTCCTCTTCAGGGCGGTCCGTGCCGCCCTGTGACGAAGCGAACGCATCCCCGCCCCGTCCGTTCGTCAGACCTCGAACGGCACGCCGACCTCCGGCACCCGCACGGTGTTTGCCGCCGGGCCCATCTCGGCGAGGAATCGGTCCGCCGTCGGCTCGAGGAGCGGGAAGGTGCCGAAGTGGCACGGCACCACCGTGTCGAAGTGGAAGAAGCGCCGGCAGGCGTAGGCCGCCTCGCGCGCCCCCATGGTGAAGCGGTCGCCGATCGGCACGATGCCGACCTTCGGCGCGTAGAGTTCGTCGATGAGCGCCATGTCGCCGAAGATGCCGGTGTCGCCCATGTGGAGCAGGGGCCGTTCGCCGCCCTTCGGCGTCACGATCAGCCCGTGCGGGTTGCCGAGGTAGAGGGAGCCCGCCGCCGTGCTGTACGACGACGAGTGGAGCGCATGGACGAAGGTGACGGTGAAGGCCCCGCAGTCGACCGTGCCGCCATGGTTTCCGGGGTTCACCTTGCCGACGCCCTCGCCCTCGGCCCAGTCGCACAGCTCCGGCGCGGCGACGAGCGTTGCCCCCGTCGCCTTCAGGATCGCGATCGCATCGCCGACGTGATCGTTGTGGCCGTGGGTGAGGAGCACCGCCGTGATACCCTCCGCCGCCTCCTCCCAGCCGCCACTCCAACTCGGGTTGTGGGTGAGGAAGGGGTCGAAGAGCACCGCCGTCCCGCCAAACTCGAGGCGAAAGGCCGCATGGCCGTACCAGGTGAGCCGCATCGTCATCTCCAGGTTGCCCCCCCCCTCTCTAGGCCACCTCGCGGGTCGGACAAGCCGGGTCTTGCGGTCGCGGCGGCCGGCCGGCCATACCGGCGCTGCGGGGAGACGCGGGCGGAGGCCGACCATGGACGAGCATTACGACGCGCTGGAGACGCGCGAGCCCGCCGCCCGCGAGGCGGCGCTGATGGCTGCCCTGCCCGCCACCATCGAGGCGCTCCGGAAAGCGCCCGCCTGGCGCGACCGCCTGTCCGGGGTGGATGCGGCGGCGGTCACGAGCCGCGCCGCGCTTGCCGACCTCCCCGTCGCGCGCAAGACCGACATCATGGACGCGCAGCGCGCGGCGCCGCCCTTCGGCGGCTTCCTCTCGGAGCCTGTGGCGAGCCTTGCGCGGATCTTCGTCTCGCCCGGTCCGGTGTTCGTGCCCCAGGGGCGCGAGGCCGACCCCTGGGGCGCCGCGCGGTCGCTCTTCGCGGCCGGCGTCCGGCCCGGCGATCTCGCCGCGAACACCTTCAGCTACCACATGACGCCGGGCGCCTTTATCCTGGAGAGCGGCCTTCAGGCGCTGGGCTGCCCGGTGATCGCCGCCGGTCCCGGCAATGCCGCGGAGGCCGTGCCGACGCTCGCCGCGCTCGGCCCCACGGTCTATTGCGGCGTGCCGGACTACCTCAACATCCTGCAGGACCGCGCCGAGGAGGCGGGTCTCCCCCTCGCCTTCCGCAAGGCGCTCGTCTCCGGCGCAGCGCTTCCGGGAGCGCTGCGGCAGCGCATCGAGGCGCGCGGCTGCACCGTGGCGCAGGCGTACGCGACGGCGGACCTCGGCGTGATCGCCTACGAGAGCGCCGCCCGCGAGGGCCTCATCCTGAACGAGGGGCTGATCCTCGAGATCGTCCGCCCCGGCACGGGAACGCCGGTGCCCGAGGGCGACGTCGGCGAGGTGGTGGTCACGAGGCTCGGCGGCTCCTATCCGCTCCTGCGCCTTGCCACCGGCGACCTCTCGGCGATCCTGCCTGGCGCCAGCCCCTGCGGGCGGACCAACATGCGGATCCGCGGCTGGATGGGCCGCGCCGACCAGCGCACCAAGGTGAAGGGGATGTTCGTCGACCCCGGACAGGTCGCCGAGGTCGTCCGCCGCCATCCGGAGATCGCCCGGGCCCGGCTCGTCGTGACGCGCGAGGATCATGCGGACCGGATGACGCTGAGGGTCGAAGCGCCGGCCGGGGCGGCCGCCCGCATCGCCGAGACGCTGCGCGCGGTGACGAACCTTTCGGGCACCGTCGAGCCCGTCGCGCCGGGCGCGCTCCCCAACGACGGCAAGGTCATTGCCGACGAGCGGCCGGTGGAGGGCTGATCGGCCCTCGACAAAGCGGCCGGCGCACATTATTCAAGCCCTCTGGCCTCCTCTCTTTGAAGCTGCGCACGCGCTTGCCCGGCGGCGCGACGGGATCTGACGACAATGAACATCATCGACGAGCTCAACCGCGAGCAGATGGCGGCGATCACTGAGAAGCGCACGCTGCCCGCCTTTCAGCCCGGCGACACCGTGCGGGTGAATGTCCGCGTCACCGAGGGCACCCGCACCCGCGTGCAGGCCTACGAGGGCGTGTGCATCGGCCGCTCCGGTGCCGGCCTCAACGAGAACTTCACCGTCCGCAAGCTGTCCTACGGCGAGGGCGTGGAGCGTGTCTTCCCGGTGTACTCGCCGCTGGTCGAGTCGGTCGAGGTCGTGCGCAAGGGCAAGGTGCGGCGCGCCAAGCTCTACTACCTGCGCGGCCGGACGGGTAAGGCCGCCCGCATCGCCGAGCGCAAGGACAAGCCGCGCACCGAGGCTGCTGCGGGCTGAGACGCCGTCGCGCGGCGCCGGGCTCGCGCAAGGGTCGCCCACGCGGGCGAACTGCACGGGGCGGAACCTTGCCGCCCCTTCCCGCATACGACACCCCGTGAGGCGGTGCACCCATGCGGCAGCCGATTGCTCCCAACCGACAGCGCCGGACACGCTCCGGCACAGGCCGCGGCCGGGCACGGTCCGTCGGCGGCCGCGCACATACGGCGCTCGCCGCCGTCCTGATGGCGGTCGCCACCGCGATCCTCGCCGGCCTCGGACTTTGGGCCTGGCGCGGACTATCCGAGCTGCCGGCCGGAACGGCGACCGAGACAATCGCCGCCGGGCTTGAGGCCGCCCGCATCAGCGCCGAGGCACCGCCCGCGCCGGCGCGGGAACCAGGGTCGGAGCCGCCGCCCGCCGATCCCGGCGCGGTCGAGACCGGCGATGACATCCGCTACGTGGAAGGCGCCGGCATCGTCGCGACGCGGATCGACGGACCGCTCACCCGCGCGCCATCCGCTGTCGTCGTGCCGGAAGCCGCGGCTCCGGACGGACCAAAGCCCACGCTCTATCGCCTCGTGGTGATCGAGGACGCCGACACGGTCAACCTCCGTTCGCACACGGTGCAGCTTGCCAACGTCGCGGGGCCGGCGGCGGACGAAATGTGCACCAACGCCTCCGGCGCGGTCTGGCCGTGCGGCATGCGGGCGCGGACAGCGCTGCGCCGGCTCGTGCGCAGCCGTGCGCTCGAGTGCCTCGACCTCCCCTCCCCCGAGGGCGCGCCGGCACGCGCCACCTGCAGCGCCGCCGGCGAGGATCTCTCCACCTGGCTCGTCGAGCACGGCTGGGCGCGGCCGACCAATGACGCGCCGGATGACCTGAAGGCGCTCCATGCCGCCGCCGAGGCGGAGGGGCGCGGTCTCTTCAACCCCGCCGGCCGCTAGCCGGCGGTGCGTCGCGTCAGCGGGCGGCGAGCGCCGCGCTCTCCGGCACCACCCGGACCGCCGCGAAGAACGGCACCGGCGGCTTCCCGACGAGGATCCTGAGCTGGTAGGCCGGCGGCAGCCGCCCCGCATAGAAGCGCTCGATCAGAGGCTGCGGCAGGCGGTGGAAGCGGGCCAGTACCCGGTGCCGCTCGCCGGGCTCGCCTGCGAGGAAGAGGAGGCGGTTGAGCAGCCGGTCGAACTTCGACCGCGAGAAGTGCTTGCGCGCGATCCGCTCCACCTCGGCCAGCAGCGCCGCCGTCGTCACCGGCCCCGTCCGCCCCGCGAGCGCCACAGCCGTCCGCGCCGAGGCGGGCAGCGAGTATCCGGTCACGGGATGAAAGAGCCCCGCGCGAAGGCCGAGAGGCACCGCCCCGCCGGCCGACGCGCCGCGCCACAGCGTGTCGAAGTCGCCGCCGAGGAGAAGCGGCAGCGCGCCGACCTCCTCGCGGATCACCTCGGCGATGCTCCACCCCCGCTCGCGCGCATAGGCGTCGATCCGGCCGCGCAGGGTCTCGGCGTTCACCTCCGGCCCCTCGGCATAATAGGTGTCCTCGATGAGGAGCGTGTCGGCCGTGAAGGGGAGGAGGTAGACGAAGCGGTAGCCGTCCACCTGACTGACACGGGCGTCCATGATGGTCGGCTGCGTCAGCCCGTGCGGCGCGGCGAGGCGCACCTCACGGCCGAGGAACTTCTGCCAGCGCAGCACGACGCCGTCGAGAGCGCGCGGGCCGCGGGCGTCGATCACGGCGTCCGCTTCGAGCCGCTCACCGTCCTCCAGCGTCACGCCGGCAGCGTCGATCGCCGCCACCCGGGTGCCGAGGCGGACACGGTCACCGAGAATGGCGGTCGCCACCTCGTGCAGGCGCGGCGAGGTGACGGATCGGTAGCCGGTCGAAAAGGAACGGGCGAAGTCCTGGAACCGCGTTTCATACCCGTCCCAGCGATGCGCGACGAGCGGCTCGACCAGCGCCGCGGCGTCTCCGTCGAGGTCGGTCTCGTAGAAGCTCCACGTGTGGTCACCACCGAGCCGCTGCCCGGCCTCCACCACGGTGAGATCCACGTCGGGCCGCCGCTCGGCGAACGCCATCGCCGTGAGGACGCCCGAGAGCCCGCCGCCTGCGATAATCAGTCGTTCTCTCATGGTGTCCTGTCCCGCTCCCGCTCCCGCTATATATGGCGACGATGACCGCCCACACAGACCTCCGCCGCGCCGACGCCGAACAGCTCCGCCACGCGCGGGCCGTCCAGACCGCTGTCGGCCTCGTCCTCGCCGGCCTTGTCGTCGGCGCATGGGCCGCGCTGCAGATCCTGTGCCTCTTCGTGATCGACTGGAGCGCGGCGCCCGTCTGGCTGGCACCGGCCGCCATCCTTCTCATCACGTGGCTTTTCGTCGGCCTCTTCATCGTGGCGCACGACTGCATGCACGGCTCTCTGGCTCCGGGCCGGCCGTGGGTGAACCGCGCCGTGGGCCGGCTCTGCCTCGCGCTCTATGTGGCGTTTTCCTACGACCGGCTCCTGCCCGACCATCACCGCCACCACCGCCGCCCCGGCACCGCCGACGATCCCGATTACGACCCCGACCACCCGGACCGGTTCGTCCCCTGGTTCGCCAGATTCATGCGGCACTATTTCCGCTGGCGGCAGTTCTGGATCATGGGCGCGGTGTTCACAGCGCTGATCGCGGTCGGCGTCAGCCCGTTCGCGATCCTCGCCTTCTACGCTCTGCCGGCGATCCTGTCGGCGCTGCAGCTCTTCTACTTCGGCACGTGGCGGCCGCACCGGCTTGAAGAGGCCGAGTTCGCCGACGATCACAGGACCCGGACGGACGACTTCCCGTGGCTGGTGTCGCTGTTCACCTGCTTCCACTTCGGCTACCACCACGAGCACCACCTCTCGCCGACGGTGCCCTGGTGGCGCCTGCCCGACGCGCGCCGGTCCCGCCGTGCGCCGGCGGCCGGCCTCTCAGAAACGTGATCGCGAGGTTCCGATGCTTCTCGTCAACACGCTGATCGTGCTCGCCACGGCCGCGGTTATGGAGGTCGTCGCCTACGCGACGCATCGTTGGGTCATGCACGGGCCGCTCGGCTGGGGCTGGCACCGCTCGCATCACGAGGAGCACGAGGGGGTCCTCGAGAAGAACGACCTCTACGCGATCGTCTTCACGGTGCTCTCCGGCGCGCTGATTGCCTGGGGCATGGCGGGCGTGTGGCCGATGCGGCAGATCGGCATCGGCCTCATGGTCTACGGCCTTCTCTACTTCATCGTCCACGACGGGCTGGTGCACCAGCGCTGGCCGTTCCGCTGGGTGCCGAAGCGCGGCTACCTGAAGCGCCTCGTCCAGGCGCACAAGATGCATCACGCGGTGGACGGCCGGGACGGCTGCGTCTCGTTCGGCTTCCTCTATGCGCCGCCGGTGACGGATCTGAAGGCGCAGCTTAAGGAGAACGCCACGCTGTCCCGCCGCAAGGACGCAAAGGACAGCGTCGCCGCCTGATTACTCGCCGCGGATCTTCTCGAGCAGAGCGGACGCCTGGGTGACGCAGCCCTCGCTGGCGAGCCAGGCGAGGAGGACGCCCTCGTCCGTCTCGTCGATCGTGGGCGGCATCGGCTGCAGCTCGAAGCGGCGCGTCTCGTAGCCGACGGAAACCACCAGAAGACCGCCTGTGCCGAGCGCCTCCTGCGGCAGATCGAGCGTGCGCGCGCCCGCCGGCCACTCCACCGGACCCACCTTCGCCTTGTCCGTCCGCGCGACCACGGCCGCCGGCTCCTCCGCATCCGCGCGGTGGAGCTGAAGCGTCCCATTGGTGCAGCGCGGGCCGGACGCGGCCGTGTCGATGGACCAAACCGTCGGCACGTCGGGAAGCTCCGCCGGGGCGAGGCGGGAGGCGCCGAGGACGGTCTCGGTCCCGGAGCGGCCGACGAGGAGCGCGCCGATCGTGTCGAGCGAGCCCGGAAGCTCCGCCGACCCGCTGGCGACGACCGGGAGCGGCCCGTCGTGCGGCCCCGACAGCGACACGATGGCTCCGGACTGGAGCATGACCTTGAGGCTTTCGCCCGCCTCGAGGCGGACAGGGTCGGCCGAGGAGAAGGCCGCGCCGGGAGCGAGCCCGTCGGCGGTCGAGCCGCCGGAGAGGACGAGCGCGTCCGCCGCCGCCGCCGGAGCGGCAAGGGCAGCGGTGATGAGGAGAGCAAACACTGTACGCATGGGGCCCTCATGCCACGCCCCGGCGCTCTGGAAAAGCACGCCCGTGGGCGCGGTGGAGAAGCGCTCCCGCGCGCAGGCCCTGTCAGCCGGCGACGATGTCGTCCGGCGCGCCTGCGCGCAGGCGCGCGAGGTGCGCCGCGACGAGCCTGTCGTCCGGCGCGGCGCGGGCGAGCGCCTCGAAGCGGTCCAGCGCGTCCGGCCGGCCTTCGGCCATGGCGGCGAAGGCGGCCGCGTAGGCGGGGTCCGCGGCGTCCACCGGCTCCCACGCCTCCACGGTTTCGCGGCGGCCCCTCACCAGGATTCGGCCGACCGGGCGGAAGGCGCCGGTTGCCCGCTCGCGCGTCGCGGTGCTGACGAGGACGGACGTCCCAGTAACCCGGTTCGCCGCCTCGAGCCGGGCGGCGACGTTCACGCTGTCGCCGACGGCGGTGTAGTCGAAGAAGCGCCGGCCGCCAAAGTTGCCGACCACCGCGACACCGGTGTGGACGCCGACGCGGGTGCGACCGACCTCCACGCCGCGGGCCCGCCAGCGCGCCCGCTCCGTCTCCGTCGCCACGTGGATGCGCCGCGCGGCGGCGACGGCGCGGGCGCCGTGGTCGCGCTGCGCCTCAGGCGCGCCGAAGAAGGCGACCACGGCGTCGCCGACGATCTTGTCCACCGTCCCGTCCGCCTCGACGATCGCGGCGAGGATCACCTCGAGAAGGCCGTTCAGCACGGCGGCCGTGGTGTCAGGCGGCAGCGTCTCGGCGAGGCTGGTGAAGTCCTCGAGGTCGGTGAAGAGGTGCGTCACCTCGCGCCGCTCGCCGCCGAGCCGTGGCTCCTCGCCGGACGCGACGAGCCGCGCAACCACGCGCGGCGACACGTAGCGGCCGAACATCGCCTCCACCCGCGCCCGCTCGCGCCGGTCGAGCGACCAGCGGTCGAGCGCCGTTCCCGCCGCGGCGAATAGGAAGGCGAGGACAGGCGTCGCCAGCGGAGGCGTCGCGGGGGTGAAGGCGACCACGGCCGCCGCCAGGGCGCCGTAAGCGACGACAGCGCCGAGCGCGGCGGCAGCGGCAACTGCGGGCGACAGCGGGCGGAGCGCCGTGCCGGCGGCAGCACCGGCGAGCGCAAGGAGAGCGACGAGCCAGACAGGCGCCGGCAGCCGCTCGAGCCCCGAGAGGATCTGCGAGACGATGTGGGCATGGATGACGACACCCGGTGCGTCGCCCCCCTCGCCGGCGGCCCATGGCGTGCGGTGCCGGTCCACCTCGGCGAGGTCCGTCCCGACAAGGACGATCTTCCCCTCGAGCCACGCCGCCGGCAGCATGGAGGCGAGCCGCGCCGAGTAGACCGGAAAGGCTCCGTCCGCCCAGACGATCCGCCCCGCCGGCATCACCCCCGGCCCGCCGGCGACCTCCGAAAGGGCGAGCGCGAACGGCGGCACGGCTCCCGCCTCGGGCAGCTGGCGGACGAGCCCGTCGGCGATGTCGCGCGGCAGGTCCGCCCGCCCGCGCCGGGCGCCGAACGAAGCGGCGAACTCCGTCTCACGCCGCGAGAGCCCCTGCGCGGTATCGCCCCCTCTGACGTTCGCTTCTTCCCACGCGATGATGACGGGCGCCTGCGCCGTGGCGATCGCCTCGCGCAGGGCGGCGTCCTTGGCAGCGTCGGTCGGCCGCGACAGGAGGAGGTCGAGCCCGATCGCCGCCGGCCGGGCGGCATCCACCGCACGCACCACCTCCGCGAGGAATTGCCGGTCGACGGGCGAACGGGCAGGAAGCCCGTCCACCGTGTCCTCGTCGATGGCAAGAACCACGACTCGATCGTCGGGCGCCGGGGCGACCAGCGCCAGCGCCTCGTCGGCCAGCCCCGGCTCGAGACGGAGGCCGACGACCAGCGCGAACGCCGCCGCCGCCACCGCGATCAGCCCCGATGCGACGAGCCGCCGACCGCCCCGCGTCGCCACGTCAGCGAGCGCCCGCCCTCGGGTGGCACGGCGCACCGTGCTGCCGGCGGGCGGCGTCGGTCGGGCGGGAACGAGCGTCGCGGACCATGGAGCCTCCGGCCGGAGGAAAGCGCGATCGCTTCCCCTGAGGCAAGGGGTACACTTCCCGCCGGGTGCCGAACCCTCTAAGTCCGGGGCTCGGCGCGGGGAGGACGGCATGACACGGGCGGTGGTGATCGGATCGGGCTTCGGGGGCCTCGCGCTCGCGATCCGCCTGCAATCGGCCGGCATCGCCACCACGGTGGTGGAATCCCGCGACAAGCCCGGCGGGCGCGCCTACGTCTACGAGGACAACGGCTTCCTGTTCGACGGCGGGCCGACGGTCATCACCGATCCGTCGTGCCTGGAGGAGCTCTTCGCCCTCTCTGGCCGCAAGCTGTCGGATTACGTGAACCTCATGCCCGTCTCGCCCTTCTACCAGCTGCGCTGGGAGGACGGCGTCACGTTCGACTACGTCAACGACCAGGAGGCGCTCGACCGCCAGATCCGGGAGCGCAACCCGAAGGACGTCGACGGCTACCGCCGCTTCCTCGCCTACTCGAAGGAGCTCTTCGACGAGGGCTACCTCAAGCTCGGCGCCGCGCCCTTCCTCGACTTCCGCTCAATGGTCCGCGTCGCTCCGCAGCTGATGCGCCTTCAGAGCTGGCGCACGCTCTACGCCCGCGTCGCGGACTTCATCGAGGACGAGCACCTCAGGCAGGCGTTCTCGTTTCACACGCTCCTCGTCGGCGGCAATCCGTTCGCCACCTCGGCCATCTACGGCCTCATCCATGCGCTGGAGCGCCGCTGGGGTGTCTGGTTCGCGGAAGGCGGCACGGGCGCCCTCGTCCGCGGCATGGTGCGCCTTCTGGAGGACCTCGGCGGGACGGTCCGCGTCTCTGCCCCCGTCACGGCGATCACCACCGCCGGCGACCGGGCGACGGGCGTCCGCCTCGCCTCGGGCGAGACGCTGCCCGCCGACCTCGTCGCGAGCAACGCCGACGTGATGCACACGTACAAGGCGCTGCTCGGGCAGACTCCGCGTGGACAGCAGGAGGCAAAGCGGCTCGGCCGCAAGCGCTACTCGAACTCGCTGTTCGTCATCTATTTCGGCCTGAAGCGCGAGGTGCCGAACGACCTCGAGCACCACACTGTCCTCTTCGGGCCACGCTACAGGGGGCTGATCTCCGACATCTTCAAGGGCCCGGTCCTGCCGGAGGACTTCTCCCTCTATCTCCACGCCCCCTCGAAGACGGACGCGACGCTCGCCCCGGAGGGCCACTCCGCCTACTACGTCCTCGCCCCGGTGCCGCACCTTGGAGCGGCGAACATCGACTGGTCCGTCGAGGGTCCACGCTACCGCGACCGCATCCTCGCCTATCTCGAGGAGCGCGCCATTCCCCGCCTTCGGGAGACGATGGTCACCTGCCGCATCTTCACGCCGGCGGACTTCGCGACGGAGCTCAACGCTCACCTCGGCTCGGCGTTCTCGCTGGAGCCGATCCTCACCCAGTCCGCCTACTTCCGCTGCCACAACCGCGACGACGTGATCTCCAACCTCTACCTCGTCGGCGCCGGCACCCATCCGGGGGCAGGCGTCCCGGGCGTCGTCGGCTCGGCGAAGGCGACGGCGGGCCTCGCCCTCGCGGACTTCCCGTCCTCGGGGACCGCCGCCGGCAGCGCACAGGCCGCCGCGGCCGAGTGATGGACACGGCCTACGCGAAGGCGAGCATCGCGAAAGGCTCGAAAAGTTTCGCCGCCGCCTCGCGCCTCCTGCCGGCCGACGTGCGGGACGATGTCGTCCGCCTCTACGCCTGGTGCCGCGCGGCGGACGACCTGATCGACGGGCAGGAGCTCGGCCATGGCGAGCGCGTGGTGCACGACGCCGCCGCCCGCCTCCGCTTCCTGCGCGAGATGACGGACGAGGCGCTCGCCGGCCGGCCGACGGGCGACGCCGTGTTCGACGGTTTCGGCGCCGTCGCCCGCCGACACGGCATCACGCCGCCGCTTGCGCACGACCTCCTCGACGGCTTCGCCATGGACGTCGACGGACGCACCTATGCGACGGAGGACGAGCTCGCCGCCTACTGCTACGGCGTCGCGGGCGCGGTCGGCGTGATGATGGCGCTCGTGATCGGCGTTGCGCCGGACGACGGCGACACGCTCGACCGCGCCTCCGACCTCGGCCTCGCCTTCCAGATGACCAACATTGCCCGCGACGTGGTGGCCGACGCCCGTACCGGCCGTGTGTACCTGCCGACCGCGTGGCTTGCCGAGGCCGGCCTCGCGCCGAGCCCGCAGGCTGTCGCCGACCCCGTCAACGCCGCCGCGGTCTGGGCGGTCGCCGCGCGGCTCGTCGCCGCAGCGGACCGTTACTACGCGTCCGCCCGCGTCGGCATCGCGCGGCTGCCGTTTCGCGTCGCGTGGGCGATCGCATCGGCGAGCGCCGTCTACCGGGCGATCGGTACCCGGCGGCGCGCGGCGGGGCCGACCGGCATCGCCCGGCGCGTCGGGACCGGGCCCACCACCAAGGCGGGGCTGATCGCCAAGGCGGCCCTGATCGCCGGACTGCCGGAGCCGCGCTCCACCGCACGCGACGGCCTCTGGACGCGTCCCCCGCGCCCTTGACGATAACGGCCCCGTGACCGCCGCTGGCGGAAGGGCCGCAGGCGCCTACCTGTGCGGCAAATCAGAAGAGGAAGCCCGATGCGCCTTGCCCCCCTCGCCCGCCCGCTTCTCGCGGCGACGCTCGCCCTCTCCGCCGGAGCCGCCGCGGCCGCACCGGCCCGCTGGGTCATCGACCCGGCGCACCTCTCGGTCGTCTGGTCCGCCGACCACATCGGCTACGGCTCCGTCTGGGGCATGTTCCTCACCGCCGAGGGGAGCTTCACCTACGACGAGGAGACGCAGGATCTCTCCGACCTCGTCTTCACGGTGGACCCCTCCAGCGTCTTCTCCAACGACGAGGCGCGCGACGGGCACCTGCGCTCGGCCGACTTCCTTTCCGCCGAGGCGAACCCCGAGATCCGCTTCGTGATGACCGGCGCCGAGAAGGAGACCGACACGACGGGCACCGTGACCGGCGACCTCACGTTCCGCGGCGTCACCAAGCCGGTCACGCTGGACGTGACGCTGAACAAGATCGGGCCGTACCCGTTCGGCCCGAACTATGTTCTCGGCGTGACCGTCGAGACGACGATCAAGCGCTCCGATTTCGGCTCGACCTATGCGCTCGACCTCGTCGCTGACGAGATCCCGCTCACGATCGAGCTCGAGGCAATCCGGCAGGAGGGCTGACAGCTCAGCCCATCTGCGGCTCGGTCGCCTCGAACGAGGGGTGGGCGGACATCCGCGCCCACCAGTCGGCGACGCCGGGCACCTCGGACGCGCGCGCCATTTCCGGCGTCAGCGAGACGTACCAGAGGATCGGGCCGAGGAAGTAGTCGGCGAGCGAGGGTGACCCGCCGGCAATCCACGGCCGGTCGCCGCGGATCTCCATCACCAAGGTCAGGAGCTTCACCGCCTCCTCCATCCGGCCGAGCTGCGCCGCCGCATCGGCGCCGCCGATGAAGTCGGGCGCGAGGTGGTGCAGCGCCGACTGGATCATCGGCCCGTAGCCGTAGGAATTGACGAGGTTCACCACCTCCGTCATGTGCGCCCGCTCCTTCGCGTCGGCGGGGACGACGGCCGTTCCGGGGCGCGTCTCGTCGATGTAGCGGCAGATCGCCTCCGTCTCGCGAAGGCGCATCCCGTCGATGTCGAGGACCGGCACCTTGCCGAACGGGTGGCGCTTCAGGTGCTCCGGCTGCCGCGTCTCGCCGGTGAGGACGTTGACGGGGACCTGATCGTACTCGAGCCCCTTCTCGGCCATCACGATCCGCACCGTGCGGACGTAGGTGGATCCGGAGAACCCGTAGAGCACCGGCTTGTCGGCCATGGACGCCTCCCTTTGTGTTTGTTGCGCGCCGGTGTAGCGCGGCGGCGGCCTTCGCGCGAGTGTCAGAGGCGGGAGAGCGCGACGAGGCCTGCGGGGTTGGCGCGCGGAAGCGGCGCGTAACGGGCGCCCATCTCGCGGGCGAGGTGGGCGGCGGCCTCGCCCGGCCGGTTCGCCGTGTCGATGACGACGGCGGCAAGCCCAGCGGCGCGGATGGCCCGGGCGGCGGCGGCGGCCTCAGCCATCGCCTCGGCGCGGCCGCCGGTGCCGGCGAGCGTCACGTTTGCGCGCCCGTCGGTCATCACCACCACCGTTGGCTGCCGGCCCTCACGCGCCGCACGGACCGCGATGCGGAGCGCCGCGCCGAGCCCTGCCGCGAGCGGCGTACCGCCACCGCCCGGCAGGCCCGCAAGCGCGCGCTTGGCGCGGGTGAGCGAGGGCGTCGGCGGCAGGAGCACCTCCGCGCCGTCCTTGCGAAAGGCGACGAGCGCGACGTGATCGCGCCGTACGTACGCCTCCGCGAGAAGGTGCTCGACCGCGCCTTTCGCCTCGGCCATCCGCGCGAATGCCTGGCTGCCCGAGGCGTCGACGCAGAACACCGTCGCCGTCGCCGCCTTGGCCTTGATGCGGCGGACGCGGAGGTCCGCCCGGCGGACGGGGATCCTGGCGGTGCCGCCCCGCAATGTTCGCCAGGGTGCGGCGGCGGTCAGAGTCTCCACCAGCGCGAGCCGCCCGTCCCGCCCCGGCAGCCCGGCGCGCACACCGGCGGGACGGCCGCGGCCGCCCTTCACCCGCCCGCCTGCGCGGCCCTCGGCCGACCGGCGCGGTGCAGCGGCGAGCGCGGCGAGGAGGCCTGCCGGCAGCAGGGCGCGGGCGGCCTCGACCAGGCGGTCGCCGGCCGGCGCGTCGCCACCCTCCCCCTCCTGCGGCTCCGGCGCGTCGGCGGGCGGAGATGCTTCGGCTTCGGGCGGCACCGGGAGCCGCGTCGCGCGCGGGGCGAGGACGAGCGCCACCGCCTCGGCTGCGTCCGCCTCGGTCACGGCCCCGCGCCCGGCGAGCGCAGCGATGGCCTTTGCGGCGGCCGCGGCATGAAGGCTCGCCCTCAGCCCCGGCACCCCGAGCGCGAGCGCCGCCGCCACGAGTTCCTCGCCGAGGGTCTCCGGCAACGCGACCGCCCACCAGCCGGCCGGCAGCAGCGCTGGCGCCGACACCGGATCGGCCTCGCCGAGCACGAACGCGAGCCGGTCAGCGAGGCGTGCGTCGACGGGCGGGTCATCGCCGATCCCCTCGTCGAAGGCGATCACCGGTCGCGGCGCCACCGGACCGTCGGCCGCGTCCACCGCCGTCCCGTCGAGCATCGCGGCGACGGCGGCGGCAACGTCCGCCCCGACCCGCTCGGCAGACGGGATCACCAGCACGCCGGCCGTCCCGGCGAAGATGCCGGTCGCCATGCGCGGCGCTCCGGCGGCGAGGGTGGCGGCAAGGTCGAGCCCGCCGAGAAGGCGCTCGCGGTCGACGGCGACCGGGAGCCGCCGCGCCTCCCCCGCTGCTGCAAGCAGCGCATCCGCGCGAAAGCCCCGGACGAGAACGCCACCGAACGTCCCCGGCGCGCCGAGAGCAAGCGACAGCGCGAGCATCGCGCGCCGGGCAGCCTCCGGGCGATCGCCGCCGGTGGCCGTTGACAGCTCCGGCGACGGCGAGGGCACCACGGGACGTCGCTCCTCAGTTCACGCGGACGCCGGACGCGTCAGCGCGAGACGGCAACGCATCGCTGGCGTCGATCCGCAGGCGGTGGTCGATCAACCCCCGCAGTCGGGAGGGGAAGACGTCGTCGCGGTGAATGACGGCCGGCGGGTCAGCCGGAATGCCCGCGCCGGCCGGCACGACCTTCGCGTCGGCGCAGTCGAGGAGAGCCGGGACACCTATCGTGTCGCGCCCATCGCGGACATTGTACGGGAGACGGTCGAAGCGCGAGCCGGCGGCGTGAGGATTGCGGACGACCGTCCGGATCTCCGCCTCGAGCGAACAGGCGATGATTTGCCCGCCCCCACTCACGCCGGGACCGGCTCCGGGCACACCTCGGCGAGCGCGCGCGCGACCCGCACACCGGATCCCGCCTCGTCCAGCGGGTCGCGGCGGAGGCGGTGGGTGAGCGCGAAGGGCGCTGCCGTGCGGACGTCCGCGAGCGTCACCGCGGCTCGCCCGTCGAAGGCGGCGAGCGCGCGGGCGGTGCGCATCAGGGTCAGTTCGCCGCGTGCACCGTCGGTGCCGAGCGCGAGGCCGAGGGCGGCGATCGTCTCCAGCATCGGCTCCGGCACGGCGACCTCCGGCAGCGCCTTGCGTGCCGCGAGAAGGCGCTTCCTGTGCCGCTCCCCCTCGCGCCGCCACGTCTCGGCGAACGCGTCGCGGTCGCGCTCGAAGCTGTCACGCCGGCGGATGATCTCGACGCGCGTTGGAATGTCGTCCGGCGTGCGGACGTCGACCGCGAGGCCGAAGCGGTCGAGGAGCTGCGGGCGAAGCTCGCCCTCCTCCGGGTTGCCGGAGCCGACGATCACGAAGCGCGCCGGGTGGCGGACCGACAGCCCCTCGCGCTCGACGACATTCACGCCCGATGCCGCGACGTCGAGGAGGATGTCGACGATGTGGTCCTCGAGGAGGTTCACCTCGTCGATGTAGAGGAAGCCGCGGTGCGCACGGGCGAGGAGACCCGGCTCGAACCGCTTCTCGCCCGACGAGAGCGCCCGCTCGAGGTCGAGCGCCCCGATCACGCGGTCCTCCGTCACGCCGAGCGGCAGGTCGACGACGGGGACCGGCACCTTCACGCGGCGGCCGTGCTGCGGCGCGTCCGGGCAGGCGGCGACCTCGGCCGGGCGGTCGGGGTCGCAGTTGTAGCGGCAGCCCTCGAAGGCGCTCATGGTGGGAAGGCTTGCCGCGAGCGCGCGGACGGCGGTGGACTTTCCCGTCCCGCGGTCGCCGAAGATGAGGACGCCGCCGATCGCGGGGTCGATCGCGACGGCGGTGAGGGCGCGCTGCATCGCGTCCTGTCCAACGATGGCGGCAAAGGGGAAGGTCGTCATGGCGCGGACGGTGGCAGAGCGTGCGTCCGCTCGCAACGGAAATCGAAGCGCCTGACGACGCCCCTTACGCCGGCGCAAAAGGAGGTCCTCCGCTCAGCGGCGCTTGCCGCGGAGCGCCAGCGAACGGCGGTCGAGCGCTGCGAGGTCGGCCTCCCCCGCCAGCGCCGCCTCACCCAGCGCCACGGCGCGGGCGAGATCCTCCGCCGGCATGTTGCGCCAGGCCAGCGGGGCGACGCGCGTCCGCCACGGCGCGCCGAGCGCGTTGTCGAGGAGGATGCGGGCGAAGCAGTGGTCGAGGTGGACGGGCCAGCCGCGGCCGGGCGCGGCGGCGGGAAGGCGATGCTCCACCAGATCGCGCCAGCGGGCGCGCAGCGCCGCCTCGTCGGTCACGCCGCCTCGCGCGGGCGACCCGTGTCGTTGGCCGCCTCGCCCGGTGCATCCGGCGCGAAAGCCCCGGCGGCGGCCTCCAGCATCCGCTCGCGGTCGCGCCGCCCTGGCCGGCGGTCGGCCCGCGTGATCTGCCGCGAGACAAGGATCACCGGGATGAGCCCGACTGCAACGATCATCAGCGCCGGAACGGAGGCCTGCGCCAGCCGCTCGTCCGAGGCGAGCCGATGTGCCCTGATCGCCAGCGTATCGAAGTTGAACGGCCGCAGGATGAGCGTTGCCGGCAGCTCCTTCATGATGTCGACGAATGTGATGAGGAACGCCGTCAGGAGCCCGCCTTTAAGGAGTGGTGCGTGCACCCTGAGGAACGTGCCCGCCGGCCCCTGCCCCAGCGTGCGCGAGGCACCGTCGAGCGAGGGCGCGATCCGGGCGAGCCCCGCCTCGACGCCGTTCAGCGACACGGCAAGGAAGCGGACGGCGTAGGCGAACACGATGGCGGCGAGGGTGCCGGTGAGGAGGAGGCCGGTGCGGATGCCGAAGAGGTCGACCATCACGCCATTCAGCCAGCGGTCGAACGCGCCGAACGGGATGAGGAGGCCGACCGCGATCACCGCCCCCGGCACGGCGTAGCCGAACCCCGCGAGGAGCCCGAGCCCGCGGGTGACGCGGCTCCGTGACAGCCGCCGGGCGTAGGCGATCACGACGGCGACCGTGACCGTCACCGTCGCGCCGATAAGGCCGAGCGTGACGGTGTTGCCGACGAGCGCCCACGTGCGCGGGTCGAGCCAGTCGACGCTGAGGCCGAGCCCGAGGCCGAGGAGCGTGCCCGCGGGAACGAGGAACCCGGCCAGCACGGGCGTGGCGCAGGCGACGACCGCGAGCGCCGCGCGGCCGCCGTGGAGCGTCATCGCCGGCATCGGCCGCCCGGCCCGCGTGTCGGCGAAGCGCTGCCCGCGGCGGCCGATCCGCTCCAGCGCGAGGACGAGCACGACGAGGCCGACGAGGAGGAGCGAGAGCTGCACCGCGGCGACACGGTCGCCCATGGAGAACCAGGTCCGGTAGATCGCGGTGGTGAATGTCTCGACTCCGAAATGGTAGACGGTGCCGTAGTCGGCGAGCGTCTCCATCACCGCGAGCGCGAGCCCGGCGACGATGGCGGGTCGCGCCAGCGGGACGGCAACGCCGGCGAACGCCCGCCACGGGGAGCGGCCGAGCGTGCGGCTCGCCTCGAACGCCGTCGCCGACTGCTGCAGGAACGCCGCCCGCGCGAGGAGGTAGACGTACGGGTAGAGCACCATCGCGAGCACGAAGGCAGCGCCCGGCAGACTGCGGATGTCCGGAAACCAATAGTCGTGCGGCCCCCATCCGGTCGCCTCCCGGAGCGCCGTCTGCACCGGCCCCGGATGCTGGAGGAGGTAGGTGTACGCGTACGCCGACACGTAGGCCGGCATCGCGAGCGGCAGCACCAGCGCCCAGGCGAACATCCGCCGGCCCGGGAAGCGGCACATCGTGACGAGCCACGCCGTGCCGACGCCGACCGCCGTCACCCCAACCGCGACGAGTGCGACGAGGCCGAGCGTATTCAGCGCATAGCCGGGAAGGACAGTCTCCAGATAGTGGGCAACCGCGCCGTCCGCCGGCCCCAGCGCGGCGGCGACCAGCGAGGCGAGCGGAACAAGGGTGAGGCTCGACAGGACGACGGCGGCGGCCGTTAGCGCCGGGACGGCGCGGCGACGCGTCACGTCAGCCGCCGCGGCAGCGCGGAGCCGCGCGGTTTCTTTGATTTGGAAGAGTTTGAAAAACAATCCGCTTCACCGACCAGCGTTACTCCGCACGTCGCCATGCGGCAAGCGCGGGCGCCGGAGATGGTGATTTGGTCGCTGCCGCCGAACCCCGGTCGCGGCGGCCCGTTGGCTCCGGACAGGCCACGGGCCTCACGCGGGCCCGCGGCTCACCCAGCACCCCGACACGAGGAGATCACCATGCGCAGGAGAGCTGTTCTCGCCCTCGCCCCCGCCTTGGCGCTGCTGCCGGCCGCAGCGGCGGCCGAGGCCGTCCTGAGGGTGGAGTTCACCGGCAACTCCCCGCACGACGACTGGCGGTTCACCAACGTCGCGCCCTGCGAGGGCGTGCGGGTGGACGAGGTGCGCATCAACCTCGCCACAGCCGCCGGTCCGGTGTTCTTCGACGCCGCGCCCGGCGGTGCCGGCTACGCGGAGGACATCGCGCCGGGCCTCGAGTTCTTCCGCGGGCGCGACAGGGTCGCCGGCATCGACCCGCCGGAAGACGGCGGTGACACCGTCCTCTTCCGGCTGAGCGAGTTCACCGACGGCGAGGGCTTCCAGGTCGGCATCGACGTCGACACGGAGGACCGCGATGCGGCGGGCCGCAAAGGCGACGTGCCGGCCGACTTCCTCGACGGCACCACGGTCGCCGCCCTCATCACCAACCCGGCCGGAGAATCGAGGGCCGAGCTCGGCGTGATGGCGGACGGGGTCGCGACGGTGCTCTGGGACCTTGCGTGCGCGGGCTCGGAGAACGATCCGACGCCGGCGCAGGACTGACCGCCTCAGAGGCTCGTCAGCATCCTGATGCTTGTCGCGGCGAGGAAGATCGCGAAGATCCGGGCGAGCCAGACGTTCGGGATCGTGTGGGCGAGCTTCGCGCCATAGGGGGCGAGGACCATGGAGAGCGGGGCGATCAGCGCGAAGCCGATCAGGTTGACATAGCCGATCGAGCCCAGCGGCAGGCCCTCCTCGCCCCAGCCGGAGATGGCGAAGCCGATCGTGCCGGGAATGGCGATGACAAGGCCGATCGCCGACGCCGTCCCGACGGCGCGACGGACGGGGACGCCGTAGAGCGTGAAGATCGGCACGGAAAGCGTTCCGCCGCCGATGCCCATCATCACGGAGATGCTGCCGATGATCCCGCCGATCACGTCCCGCCAGGGCCGCTTCGGCAGCGCGCCATCGCCCTTACCGTCGCGCTTGAAGAACGCCATGTAAGCGGCGACCATGAGCGCGACGACCGCGAAGACGAGGGTGAGCGTTGCGCCGCTCACCAACCCGCCGATGGTGACGCCGACAATGACGCCGACCACGATCCCGGGGAGCAGGCTCTTCAGGAGCGGCACGTCGACCCCGCCCCGCTTGTGGTGCGACCGCGCGGAGACAATCGAGGTCGCGATGATTGTAGCGAGCGAGGTCCCGACCGCAACGTGCATCCGGTGCTCCTCCGGCACGCCGGCGAGGGGCAGGAGATAGAAGAGGACCGGGACGATGACGATGCCGCCGCCGACGCCGAGCAGCCCCGCAATCAATCCGGCGAGCGCGCCGGCGGCGGCGAGCACCGCGATGAGGAGAAGGATATCCACACGTCCTCCGATCTGTTCCGGCGCGTTCTGCGCCGGCCCGGCACAGCACGCAAGCGAGGGACGCGTGGCGTGACCGCGTGGCTGCCGCCCGGCGAGCGGGTCTATGCGATCGGCGACATTCACGGGTTGTCCGGCGCGCTGGACCGACTGCTGGGCGCCATCGACGAGGACCTCGCGCGGCAACCGGCCGGATCGGTCACGGAGGTGTTCCTCGGCGACTATGTCGACCGTGGCGCCGATTCAGCGGGTGTGGTGGCGCGGCTCATGCTCCAGCCCGCCGACGGGCGGCGGCGGATCTGCCTCCTCGGCAACCACGAGGATGCGATGCTCGCCGCGCTTGCCGACCCGCGGCGGATGCCGCACTGGCTGACCTTCGGTGGCGAGGAGACGATGCTCTCCTACGGCGCCCCTCTCAGGCCGGGACCGCTCGACGCCCATGCCGCGCAGGTGGCGTTCGCGGCCGCCTTGCCGCCGGAGCACCTCGCCTTCCTCGGCGCCCTTCCCACCCACGCCCGGCTCGGCGAGCTCTTCTTCACCCACGCCGGGATCCGCCCCGGCGTCGCGCTCGAGGCGCAGGAGCCGCACGACCTCATCTGGATCCGTGACGAGTTCCTCTCCTTCGACGGCACCCTTCCGGCGCACGTCGTCCATGGCCACACGCCGGTGGCGCGGCCGGACCACCGGCGCTGGCGGACCAATGTCGACACCGGCGCCGTCTATGGCGGGCTGCTGACGGCCGCGGTGTTCGAGGGCGACGCGCCGGTCCGCTTCCTCTCCGTGCCCGGCGAGGAGGACTGAACGGTCAGCGCTCGCTGCCGCGCGGCCCCTCGAAGCGGGCCGACAGCATCTCCTGCTGCGCCCGGATCTCGCGGTTCTGTTCGATGATCGTGGTGAGGGCATCGCGCAGCGCATCGACCTCCCCCTGCACGGCGGCGCCCGCGGCGCGGCGCGGCTCGCCGGCGATCTGCTCGCCGATCCGGTCGAGCCGCGCGACGAGGTCCTGGTAGTGCTCGCCCATCCGGGCGACGTGCTGGGTGACGGCGCCGAGATTGCCGCGCATCTCCTCGAGCTCGCGCATGGCGGCGGCGAGGCGCTGCTCCAGCGCGCCTGCCGCGGCCGGCAATGCCCCTCCCGACGAACCGCTGAGCGCGGCGCGCACCTCGGTCACCTGCTCGGCAAGCGGGGTCTCCCCTTCTCCGACCTCGCCGACGGCGCGGCTCGCTTCGATCGCGACCGCAAACGCGCGTTGGGCCATGCGGTGCACCTTCTGGAGGTCGGCCTTCAGCGCATCCCGCTCGGCCGTCGCCGCGTCCCGAGCCGTGGCAATCGCCGCCTCGAGACCTGCGGCCCGATCGTCGGGCACCGCCGCGGCCGCGCCGTCCGCGCCCGCGGGGCTGTCGAGGAGCGCACGCAGGCCCTCCCGGTCCAGCGCGGCGGCGAGGCGCTCGTCCACCATCCGGGTGATGCGCGGCAGGAGCTCGCCGTCCACCGCGGCGTTGAAGTGGGCGAGGGTCAATCCGTCCTCCGGCGCGGTCGGGGGCGGACCGCCACCTGCCTCCATGGCCGCGACGCGGGCCGCGAGGGCATCCAGTGCCGCCGCGAGCTCCGCCACCCGATCCGAGGCAGGCTCCCCGGCGTCGGCCGGCTGGGCGCCGGCCGCCCGCAGCGCGTCGACGTCCTTCACCACTTGCTCGAGCTTTGCGAGCTGCGCGCCACGCTCCGCGCGCTCACGGTTGGTCGACGCTTCAAGCTGGCGGACAGCGCGGCGCAGCTGCGCGATGCGCGGGTCGTCCTGGCCCGGTACGGCCTCGGCGACCACCTGGCGCGCCGCCACGGGCTCCCCGTCGGCATCGTCGCCGCTGTCCGCGGCTTCGTAGGCGGCATCCGTCGGCTCGGGCCGTCGTGGCGACGGCGCGTTCACCTCGACCTCCACCACCTCCTCCTCGTCGCCCGTGGTGGCGCGCACCTCGTCCCGGCGGGCCCGCATCCGCGCGTTCAACGGGATCCCGGACGCCTCCGCACCTCCGCCTCCGCCTCCACCTCCGCCCGGATAAATGGCCCCCTCCGACGGGATCGCGCCTTCGTCGACGATGGCGGAGCGGCGGGGCGCGAAGCTGTCCTCCGCCAATGCTCCGGACCGGCCGGCATGGCGGCGGCGGCGCGGCGCGAGCGCGGTCCCGGCGCCGCTCCGGCGCCGAACCCGGCCGGCCGATGCAGCGCGGAGACCGAGCGCCACGAGGAGCAACGTGACCGCGCCGAGGCCGTAGAAGGCCGTCGCGACGTCCTCCATCCCGGAGATCGAGCCCATGTAGAAGAGCCAGGCCGCGAACATGAGGAAGAGGAGGATGCCGGGGAAGGGCCAGAGGGAGACGGGGCCGCTCGGCCGCTCGTTGGCGTCGGTCGTCAGCCTGGTGTCAGCCATGGGCACGTCCTCTTCCTCGGCGGGGCGGACCAGAGTCCCCCTCCATGATTGACTTAGAGGGTGCCTCGCGGGTGAACAACGCCTCTGCGCGCCGAGACCTTCCCGCCGTCCCGCCGCGCTCGGCGACTTCGCCCGCCGCAGCCCGCGAACGCAGCCGCCTTGCCGACCCACTCCGCGCCCGCCGCACGCCGAGCCGGACCCAAGCAGGCGGCGAGTCGTGCAGTGTCGCTGCCGGCGTCCCTTGCGGCCGAGGGTGCCGTGGCTGCGTTCAGTCGTAGGTACATCTTCCTTGAACTGAGCGCGGACGACACTTGGCAGGGCAGTAAAGGGCGTGTCAAAGACCATAATACGGCAATCTTGTGGTTGGACCTCTTCGTATCTACCTTTGCAACGGTTCAAACGTTGCAACCGCCCGAGACGCCCTCACTTTAGTGCAGGGGGGGGGCGACTTCGGACCTGATCAAAATTAGATGTACAGCCGGTCGCATTCATCATTTTGGACATCGGAGGCCGTTACCTTCTTGTCTTTGGCAATGTCGGCGGCTCGACGCCTGTCATCATGCTGAAGCGGCTGACGCTGACCTCAATCCCGGACAAGCTTCCGGTCGGCACGAAGACGCTGTCGCTCGACCCCGAGTGGGGCAACCCGCCGGTCAACGAGATCGAGACGGCGCTCCTGCGCAGCGTCGCATTCCCGGAGTTCGACCGGCTGGCCGGCCTCGCCCACCGGTTCGTGGTGCTCGACCCGCCGACGGCGGTCACGTCACCGGGGCACGAGGATCTGGTCGTTCGCCTTACCTCGGTCGCCGAACGGATGCGGATCCCGACGGTCGCGATCGGCCGCCACTCCGGCCCTGCGTTCGGCACGGGCGGCGTTGCGCACTCCGTGCATCAGCTCTCCGGAACGGACGATGCCGCATTCGCCGCCGGCGTCGCCACGCTGCACGAGACGGTGCAACAGGTGCTCACCGGGGCCCCGTTCAGCCACCGTCGTCACCTCCTCGCGCCGCGGTGCGACGCGGCGATGCTCGCCATCCTTCTCGCGGTCCTGGCGCAGCTTCCGCCGGAGCAGCGCCCGTTCGTGCACGTCGCGACGCGGTGGTCGGCGGCCGACATGCCGAACGCCGACCGCTTCGGCCCGCTCGACCAGTTCGGCAAGGCGTTGCACCAGCTCAACAGCGAGCGGGCGACGACGTTCGTTTACGCCTGGTCGCGCCGCCTCGCCCAGCGCCTCACCGCCGAGCTGGGTCTCAAGGTGCGGCCCCTGGAGCCACCGCCGGAGTTCTCGCTCGCCGACGACGGCGAGCCTCCGCCGGATCGCTTCACCGTCGGCTATTTCGGCTCGGCCCGCGAGGAAGGTGCCTTCGAGCGCATCCCGGCCATCATCCGCGCCGCGAACCAGGCGTCGAGCTCGCCGCGACGCACCCGCTTCGTCGTCCTGATCCGTCCCGACGACGGTGACGGCGGCCACACGCCAGCAGCCCGCGCCCTCCTCGCCGAGCTTGCCGCGATCCCCGAGCGCAACGTCACGGTCATCGGCGAGGCGCTGCCGCGGCCGGACTTCTTCGCGGCGCTGAAGCAGGTCGACGCGGTGCTTCTTCCCTACTGCAGCAGCGACGGCGGCGAGCGGTTCTCGACCACCGCCCAGCACGCGATGGCGGCCGGCAAGCTCATCTTCACCTACGAGGACGTGTCTATCGCGTGGACGGTGCGCGCCCGCGTGCTCGCCGCGCGCGACGACCGGGGCCTCGGCGAGGTGATTTCAGATATCTCGGCCGACCTCGGCGCGGTGCGGACGGCCGCGCGGGCGGCAAAGGCCACCTACTGGTCGACGCTGCGCCCCTCGCGCCTCTTCGCCGAGCTCCTCTATGGGCCAACCGTCATCGGCGGCGCCAAGGGCTTGGATCCCTGAGGGTGGCCGCCGCGTGCAGCGGCGGCCACGCGACGGGTCGACCTTGAGGTGGAGCGTGCGCGGCGCCGCCGCGATCAGGAGCGGCCCCACTCGTCGGCGATGCGGATGATGTCGTCCTCGCCGAGGTAGCTGCCGGTCTGCACCTCGATCACCTCGAGCAGGATGCGCCCGGGGTTTGCCAGCCGGTGCATGGCGCCGAGGGGGATGTAGATCGACTGGTTCTCCGACAGCGTCTGGACCGTGTCGTCGATCGTCACCTCCGCGGTGCCGCGAACCACAACCCAGTGCTCTGCCCTGTGATGGTGCTTCTGCAGCGACAGGCGCTTCCCCGGCGAGACGAAGAGGTGCTTCACCTGGAAGCGCGGTCCGCTCATGATCGAGGAATAGCCGCCCCACGGCCGATTGACGGTCGGAGACACCTCGACGAGCTCGTGCCGCTGCTTGGAGCGGAGCGCCGACACGACGGACTTCACGTCCTGCGCCCGGTCGAGCGGGCAGACGAGGATCGCGTCGTCGGCCGCGACGATGGCGAGGTCCTTGACGCCGAGCGCCACAACGTCCGCACGGTGTGACACGATCAGCGTGTTCTCGCTCTCGATCGTGTGCCCCTTGCCGCGGACGGCGTTGCCGCGATCGTCGTGGTCGAGCGTCTCCCAGTATGCGCGCCAGGAGCCGACGTCGGACCAGCGGCACGAGATCGGGGCGACGGAGGCTTTCGTGGTCCGCTCGAAGAGGGCGTAGTCGATCGAGATATCGTTGGCCGAGAGGTACGCGTCGGCGGAAAGGGCGATGGTGCCGCCGCCGTTGGTGGCCCCCTCAACCGCCTCGTGGGCCGCCCTCGCGACCGCGGGCGCCGTGGTGGCGAGTTCGTCGAGGAGCGCACGGGCGCCGAGCGCGAAAAAGCCGGCGTTCCAGTAGTGATCGCCCTCCGCCACCATGCGCGCCGCCTCGCGCTCCGGCGGCTTCTCCACGAAGCGCTCGACGGCACGCACCGCGCCCTCCCCGGCAGGATCGGCCTTGATGTAGCCGTAGCCGGTCTCGGGGTAGGTCGGGATCACGCCGAAGGTCACCATCTGCCCCTCGCGCGCCGCCTGCACCGCCGCGGACAGCGCCGCGTAGTAGCCGGCGTCAGGGGTGACGAGGTGGTCGGACGGGAGCACGAGCAGGATCGCCTCGGGATCCTGGCGCACGATCGCCTCGGCCGTCGCCGCAATCGCGAGCGCGGTGTTGCGTGGCATCGGCTCCAGCACGACGGTCGCGTCGCTCACCCCGATGTCGGACAAGGAGTCGGAGACGTGAAAGCGGTCCGCCTCGCCGCACACCACCCAGGGCGCGGACAGCTCCGGCAGGCCGGAATGCCGCTCCACCGTTCGCTGGAACAGGCTGCGGTCGCCGTGCATGGGAAGGAACTGCTTCGGCTTGTCCGAGCGGGACAGCGGCCAGAGACGCGTGCCGCGGCCACCCGCAAGGATCACCGGATAGACAGTCATGAAAAGCGCTCCGGACACTCGGGGATGAGTGAGCCGATAGCACTCCCCGCCCGCCGCCGCCAGCGCCGCTTCCCCCGGCATGGCAGCCGCTCGGGCACCCCGGGCCGTGGCCTCCGCCCCTTGGATCGGCGAGGCTTTTGCGTGTAGAGGCTCTGCTTCGCCGCCGGCGGTCCGTCCCACGGCCCCCACCGCCGGCGCGACCGACCGATCCTCCGGAGCGTATTCATGGCTAAGATCATCGTGCTCGGCGGCGATGGATTCTGCGGCTGGCCCACCAGCCTCCACCTCTCCCGGCGCGGCCACGAGGTGATCATCGTCGACAACCTGTCGCGACGGAAGATCGACGTCGAGCTCGAGGTGGAGAGCCTCACCCCGATCCGGCCGCTCGGCGAGCGGCTGCGCGCCTGGAAGGAGGTCTCGGGCGAGACGATCCGGCACGTCAACTTCACCGTGGGCGAGCATTATCACCGCCTTCTCTCGCTCATCGTCGAGGAGCGGCCGGACGCGATCGTCCACTTCGCCGAGCAGCGCGCCGCGCCCTATTCGATGAAGTCCGCCACCCACAAGCGCTACACGGTGCGCAACAACCTGACGGCGACACACGACGTCCTCTGCGCCATCGTAGAGTCGGGCGTCGACGTTCATCTCGTCCACCTCGGGACGATGGGCGTCTACGGGTACGGGACGGCAGGGATGAAGATCCCGGAGGGATACCTGCGCATCAAGGTCGACACCGACCAGGGGCTGCGCGACCAGGAGATCCTCTACCCGGCCAACCCGGGCTCGATCTACCACATGACGAAGACGCAGGATCAGCTCTTCTTCTTCTATTACAACAAGAACGACGGCGTGCGGATCACCGACCTGCACCAGGGCATCGTCTGGGGGACGCAGACCGACGAGACGATGCTGGACGAGCGCCTCGTCAATCGCTTCGACTACGACGGCGACTACGGCACAGTGCTGAACCGCTTCCTGATGCAGGCGGCGATCGAGTACCCGCTCACGGTCCACGGGACCGGCGGGCAGACCCGCGCCTTCATCCACATCCGCGACACCTGTCGGTGCGTGGAGCTTGCCATCGAGAACCGGCCGCAGGCGGGCGAGCGCGTCAACATCCTCAACCAGATGACGGAGACGCACCGCATTCGCGACCTCGCCCAGATGATCGCGGGGCTGACCGGCGTCGAGGTCGCCTACCTCCCCAACCCGCGCAACGAGGCGGCCGAGAACGACCTCCACGTCGAGCATGACCGCTTCCTTCACCTCGGCCTCGAGCCGATCACGCTCGAGGCAGGGCTGATGGAGGAGGTGACGGACATCGCGAAGAAGTACGCCTTCCGGTGCGACCGGACGAAGATCCCGTGCGTGTCCATGTGGCGATGAATGTGCGTCCGGCGGGCCGGAGGGGCTCCTGGGCCTGGTCTCAGCCGCCGGTGGTGCGCGCGGCGTAGGCTTCGAAGAGGTCGCTGACGAGGACGCCGTTGATGCGCATCCCGGCAAGGTTCGACTCGGCAATCGCGACGTTGCTGAGGTTGACGTTCAGGAAACGCGAGTTCGACAGGTTGGCGTCGCTCACCGAGGCGTTGGAAAGGTTGACCCTCGCCAGCCTCGATGCTGACAGGTTCACGTTCTCGAACGTGCTGTTGGAAAGGTTCACGTCGTCGAACACGGCGTTCGCGACGACGGCTCGCGTGACCTTCAGCGTTTCGCGGGTCTCGCTGATCTCCACCCGCCGGCTCTTCAGTAGAGGTCCAGGCCGAAGCGATAGCTGAGGCCGAGCCCGATCGTGAAGTCGTCCTCGTTGCCGGCCTCCACGATGGGGCTGTCGGCCGCGTCGCCGATGTAGCGCGTCCAGCTCGCCTCGCCGACGATCCGGAGCGCCTCGGTGACCGCGTAGGACGCCTCGATCTCGAGGCCGGCGCTCTTGAAGCCGCCGGACGGGTCGTACTCGTCCAGCACCGCGCCGCCGGGGACGGCGAAGTAGGCGTCCATGTACTCGTCGTCCGCGAGGCTGAGGCGCGGTCCGGCGCTCACCGTGAAGCGATTGATGGGGCTCGTCGTCACGTCGACACCGAGGTCGGCGACGAAGCCGTTGTGGCCGGTGATGCCGTAGCGGACCTCTGCGAACGCCCTCACCCAGCCCGCCTGGAACGCGACGCCCGGTCCGAGCTCGAACGACGCATCGACGTCCTGCGTCCCTTCCAGATACGAGGCGTCGCTCTGCTCCCGCTCGCCGACGAAGCCGATCGATGGGTAGATCGAGAAGGCGCGCACCTTGCCGTCGACCACCTCGCCGAAGACCGGCAGGCGGAGGAACTGGAGGTCGACGATCGGCCAGGGGACGATCTCGTACTCCTTGGAGGACGGGAAGGTCGGCTGCACCATGCCGCCGATGCCGAGGTCGAGGATGATGTCGCGCACCTCCACCGCCTCGGGCACGACGACCTCGGGGGCCGTGACGATGTCGGCCGCGATGGCGGGACCCGCGAGAGCGGTCGCAAGAAGCGAAAGGGCGACGGAAACGCGACGCATGAAGTCCTCGCACATTCAACGATCAAGACCTGACACGGAGATGGTGCGTTAGGAACGGATTTCTGCACCCGGAGGCTGCGCCGCGGCCGGTTGAACCGGCCCCGTGGCCACCGGGCAACAGTGTGCGGCGATGCCGCGAGGGGCCCGGGCCGAACGGCCCGACGGCCGCACGCGTTGAACGGAGGACAACAGCACAGAGGCGGCGGCAGCGCCGGAGACACATGGCTCAGGAGATCAACACCACGAAGGCCCGGCAGGGCGAAGGCCGACAGGGGGCTCGGATCTTCTGGGTCGGCGCGATCTCGACCGGGCTCGCCGTGCTTCTCGCCGTCGTGGCCTATTTCTGGCTCCTCGCGACGCCTGCCGAGGAGGCGCGGGGCAACATCCCTCAGGTGGAATCCCCCAACACGGACAGCACCCCGATGCCGCCCGCCGGCGCGGCGGACGGCGGCTGAGGAGACCGGCGCGTCAGCCGTTGGTGACCTGGTCGGCGGCGGCGACGAGCATCTCCCGCATGGTGCGGCGGATGTCGTCGTCGGCCATCACGACGCCGGCTGCGTCGAAGTCGGCGCGGATCTTGCGGAAGACGTCCTCGTCGCCCGGCTCGGCGAAGTCGGCCTTCACGACCTCCTTCGCATACGCCTCGGCATCGTCGTGCATCTTGCCGAGGTGGCCGGCGGCCCAGATGCCAAGCATCCTGTTGCGCCGGGCGATCGACTTGAAGCGCAGCTCCTCGTCGTGGGCGAAGCGGCTCTCGTAGCCGCGCAGGCGATCGTCGAAGGTGGTCATGGGGTCCCCCCGGGGGTGATCACGGTGGCCGCAATCTAGGCGAGGGCACCCCGAAATCAACGCACGATCCCCCGCCGGTTGTGGGATGCGCCGCGATCTCCTACATTCCGGCCGGAAAAGATCCGGGGAATGCGTGTCATCGCACCGGCGACAGCCCCGGACCGTCGCCCCATCCCACGCTCGGCGTGCTACGCTTCGAGGGCGAATCCACCGTGCGGTCGAAATCTGTCAGTTCGACAACGCACGATCGAAATGTGAAAGGGTCGTTCCGATCCGCGCTCACACCATGTAAAGGCGCGTTCCACCCGTCATGACCTTCAAGCCCCCCATCCGGTACCTCCCCATGAGCCGTCGCCGCCGCATCTACGAAGGCAAAGCCAAGATCCTCTACGAGGGGCCGGAGCCCGGCACCCTCATCCAGCACTTCAAGGATGACGCGACCGCCTTCAACGCGCGCAAGAAGGAGGTGATCGACGGCAAGGGCGTGCTGAACAACCGGATCTCGGAACACCTGTTCACGCACCTGAACGAGATGGGGATCCCGACCCATTTCATCCGCCGCCTCAACATGCGCGAGCAGCTGATCCGGGAGGTCGAGATCATCCCGCTCGAGGTGGTGGTGCGCAACGTCGCCGCCGGCTCGCTGGTGAAGCGGCTCGGGCTCGAGGAGGGGACGCAGCTCCCGCGGTCGATCATCGAGTTCTACTACAAGAATGACCAGCTCGAGGACCCGCTCGTCACCGAGGAGCACATCACCGCTTTCGGCTGGGCGAGCCCGCAGGAGCTCGACGACATCATGGCGCTCGCCGTGCGTGTGAACGACTTCCTCGCCGGCCTCTTCCTCGGCATCGGCATCCGTCTCGTCGACTTCAAGATCGAGTGCGGGCGGCTGTGGGAGAACGATCTCATGCGCGTCGTGGTCGCGGACGAGATCAGCCCCGACTCCTGCCGGCTGTGGGACATCAAGACCCAGGAGAAGCTTGACAAGGACCGCTTCCGCAAGGACCTCGGCGGCCTTCTCGAGGCCTATCAGGAGGTCGCCCGCCGGCTCGGGATCATGCCCGAGCAGGAGCGTCCGGTGGTGACCGGGCCGACGCTGGTCCAGTAAGCGTGCCGGTCGCCCTCCGGCGACCGCCCGCCCCCGACGACGGACCGCCATGCTGAGCCGCGCCCGCCGACGAACCCTCCGCTTCGGCCTGTCGACAGTGCTCGGCCTCGCCAGGCGCGGCTACTTCATCCCGATGCGCAATGCCCCGGCCTCCGCCGCCTGGGAGGGCCGGGCCTACGAGGCGCTTCGAGCCCGTTTCGATGCGGCCGCGCCGGCCTTCCGCGCCCACCTTGCCCACATCGACGCGCTCGGCGCCGACCTCGACGCGCTCCGCGGCCCGCCGCCCGAGCCCCGCTTCGACCAGGGCTGGTTCCCGCGCCTCGACGCGGCGGCGCTCTACACGCTGGTGCGCGAGGCGCGGCCGGAGCGGATTGTCGAGGTCGGGTCCGGCCACTCCACCCGCTTCCTCGCCCGTGCCATACGCGACGGCGCCCTCGCAGCGCATCTGACGGCGATCGACCCCGAGCCGCGGGCCGACCTCGGCGGCCTGGCCGTCACCCTCCTCCGCCAGACGCTGCAGGACGCAGGGCTCGCGCCGTTCGCAGGGCTCGCCGCGGGCGACCTCATCCTCGTCGATTCCTCGCACGTCCTGATGCCGGGGACGGATGTCGACATCCTGCTGAACCACGTCGTGCCTGCGCTGCCGCGCGGCACCCTGGTCGGCTTCCACGACATCTTCCTGCCGGACGCCTACCCGCCGGCCTGGCCGTTCACCGTCTACAACGAGCAGAACGCCGTCGCCCCGCTCCTCCTCTCGGCGGAGATCGTCTGGGCGAGCGCCTATGTCGTCCGCCACATGGCGCGGGACGTCGCCTCGTCCTGGGCGGGGCGTCAGCCCCTTGCCGCCGAGGCTCGCGAAAGCCTGCTCGTCCTCCGCCTCTGACTGCGGCCGAGGCGGACAGGAGCCGCGCGGGCCGCTTCTTCGGCGACAACGACAGGCACGGGCAAGCTTCAAACGCTAGGTTTAGAGAGCCCCGCGCAGGATAGGTCGGGGCCGTCCGGTGGTGGGCGGCCCGTCTGGCGTGGATGTCGTGGCGCCACTCGGGCCCATGTCGTTGCCGCTCCCCGACCCGTGCTGCCGTTTCGGCGGCCGGGTGCCCGCGGGCGCGGCCCCTCTCCGCCATGTGGCGCTCTCCGCGCCGGCGGCCGGCCCGTGCCGGTTCACAGATATCGCCGAATTTGTATTGCGTTTCGGAGACCTCCATGACGACGCGGGAGACGGCCGCATCGCGCAATCCGCTGGTGGACACGCTGCTGGCCGACCGGCACTGGTCGGGCACGGTGACGTGGTCCGTCTCGCCCGTTCTCGGGCCGGAGTACGCCGGCTCCGTCGCGAGCCCGGCCCCGGCGGCGATGCGCGCCGCCGTCGGAAAGGTCATGGCGGAGGTGGCCGCCTTCACCAATCTGACGCTGCAGGAAGGCGGGGCTGCGGCGACGGTGCGCGTCTTCGCGGCGGACCGGCTGTCCTTCTCCGATGCCGGCCGGCCGACGTCTATCATCCTCGGCGGATACGCCTTTTTCCCCGGTGACAGCGCCCGCGCCGGCGACGTGTGGCTCGGCACCGCCCTCGCCCGCGATCTCGCGCCGGGCGGATACGGCTTGCGGACGCTGCTGCACGAGGTTGGCCACGCGCTCGGCCTGAAGCAGCCGAACGAGTTCAGCCGCTTCGGCCCGCTCGCCCCGTCGCAAGACGGCGCCGAGTGGTCGGTGATGAGCGCCCGCAGCGTGACCGGCGGCCCGGTGGGCGCGCTCGCCACAGAGCCTGGCGGCCATGCCGAGACCTTCATGATCCGCGACATCGCCGCGCTGCAGCACCTCTACGGCGCCAACTATTCGGACGGTGACGACGACGTCTACACGTTCAACCCGCTCGACCGGCTGATGGCGCGCACGATCTGGGACGGTGGCGGCCGCGACACATACAATTTCAGCCGCTATTTCACGCCGGTGTCGATCGATCTCTCGCCCGGGCGATGGTCGGCGACGGGGCAGGAGGCGCAGCTCAATCGCGCCAACGAGCTCGCGACGGGAGCGGCGCCGGTCTATGCGTCGGGATCAGTCTACAACGCGCTCCTCCACCAGGGGGACTGGCGCTCCGGCATCGAGGACGCCATCGGCGGCGCGGGCAACGACACCGTGGCGGGCAACCCGTTGCGCAACGGCCTCTCCGGCGGTCCGGGCGACGATCTCCTGCGCGGCCAGGCCGGACGCGACATCCTCGACGGCGGCGCCGGCAACGACCGGCTCGCCGGCGGCTCCGAGGGCGACATCCTCGATGGCGGAGACGGCAACGACGTCCTCGGCGGCGGCAGCGGCGATGACACGCTCGACGGCGGCAACGGCAACGATCTCCTCATCGGAGATGGCGACGATGCCCTCCCCGGCGGCGACTGGGCCGACATCATCCCGGGCGCCAGCGACGGCGACTGGCTGGACGGCGGTCGCGGCAACGACACGCTGCGGGGCGGCCCCGGCGCCGACCGGCTCACCGGCGGGCCCGGCGCGGACGTCTTCGACCTCACGGGCCAGCCTGCGACCGACACGATCACCGACTTCCGGCCCGGCGAGGACAGGATCGACGTCGACGACCCGATCGCCGCCTACCTCGCCAACCTCGCGAGCGGCGCGGACTCGATCCTGATCATCGGCCCGGCGGGCGACGCGGTCAGCCTCGCCGGCGTGCGTCCGTGGGACCTGAGGCTCGACGACTTCATCTGAGCACGGCGCCCGCCGGGTCGAGGCAGAACACCGCCACCGGCTCGCTGAGGCCGCGCAGCTCGTGGGCGCCGCAGCTCGTGACTACCGCCCCGGCCGCCGCGGCGGTGGCGGCGTCGACGAGAATCGCCTTGCGCAGCTGCTTTCCGAGCCCCTCGAGCCGGGCCGCGCGGTTCACCGTGTCGCCATAGACGGTGAAGGCCTGCCGGGCGTCGGAACCGACGCTGCCGGCTGCGATCGGCCCGGTGGCGATCCCGATGCGGACGGTGAGGCCATGCGCCTCCGCGCAGCGGACGAGGTCTGAGGCCGCGTCCAGTGCCGCACGCTCCGGCTGAATGACCTCGAGCGGCGTGTTGAAGGTCGCGAGAAGCCCATCGCCGGTGAAGGTGATGACGACGCCGTCGCGCGCGCTTACCGCGTCGGCGCAATCGGCGAGGAAACCGTTGAGTCCGGCGATCACGTCGCGCGGATCGCGGCCCTCCGCCCGCGCGGTGAAGTTTTCCACGTCCATCAGCATCGCCGCGCCGTGGCGAACCTGCGGGGCGAGGCCCTCGGGATTCTCCGTCAGGCGGCGCACGACGGCGGCCGGCACATAGCGGCCGAACTGCTGCGAGAGCCTCGTGCGGGCGACCCGCTCGGCCTCCCGCTCCGCCTCCGCGCGCACCTGGGCGAAGAAGAGGTGCCGCGCCCGCCAGACCGCGATCGCGAGGATCAGCGTCGTCAGGAACAGGACCAGCATCTCCGACAGGCGGGAACCCTGCGCGATGAAGTCCGGCGAAAGCACCACCGCCTCGTAGGCTGCGCGCGAGGCGTTGGCCGGCAGGTCCGACCAGGAGACGGTGCGCTCCATGCCGGACACGACCCAGACGAATGCCGCCCACCAGCCGAGGCAGGCGGTGACGCCCGTGAAGATGACGAGGCGCGGCGAGAACGACAGTGCCGCGAGCGCCACGAACGGCATCAGCATGTAGATGCCGGCGCCGTGGAACGCGTAGATCTGCGGCAAGTCGCCCGAGCGGCTCGGCGGTACGAAGGCGACGAGGCCGCAAATGGCGAGGACGTCCACCGCGCTCGTCACGAACTTCAGCCACGGCAGGTCCCACCGCGTCCCGATCAGCGCCACATTCACGACGCCGAGAAGGGTGAGCGCGGAGAGGATCGTCAGGCCGGCCGCGGTCGGTGTCGCGTTGGAGACAAGGAGCGAGACCACGTAGTAGACCGCGATCGCCCCGAACGCGACGGTGCGACAGAGGAGGGCGAGCTGAAGGCCGCGCCTCTCGGCGCGGGCCAGCCGCTGCGCGGTCATCGGGTCGATCGCGACGTCCGCGTCGATGATCTCGCCGAGGCGCCGCGCGAGGCGGCCCATGTTCCGCAGCCCGCGCGGCTTTCGACACGCCGCGGCGGGACTTGCGCTCAGCGGCTCGGTCTCGACCGTCATGCGCACTCACCACTCAGTTGCGGCGAGGCTATACCGCCCGGCCTCGCTTTGCACCATCCGGGCCCGCCGCATGGGACGGACGTCCTGACGCAGGGCTCGCCGCTCGCCTGTTGCCGCAGAGCCACGCCGATGTGGGTTCGCCCGGCCAACCGTTGTGCCGCTGGCTGGCGTCGTTCACAACGCTCTGGTGCCGTCCGGGAGAGCTGCCATGCTGAACCGCATCCTCGCCGCGCTCGTCGCCGTCGTGCTCCCGGTCGCCACGGCTTCCGCTGCCGACCTCGCCGTCCGGATCGAGGGCGAGGCGGCCCCGAAGTGCGACATCCTCAAGAACATCTGGATCTGGGGCGACCCGACGAACTGCCCCAACCAGCCCGTCCCCGCCTGCGACTCGCCGAAGGCCGTGAAGGCCGCCCTCGCCTCCACCGCCCGCGCCGAGGACGTCTACCGCGTGCCCGACGTCGCAGAGTTCACCAATCCGCACGAGCTCGTGAACGCATACCGCAATCCGAGCCCGCTCACCCGCCGCTACTGCGCCGGACACGTCCTCCTCACCAACGGCGACCGGACGACGATGTACTACTTCATCGAGCAGGACGCCGGCTTCGTCGGCATCGGCTGGGAGGTGTACACGTGCATCCTGGGTCACGATCGCTGGCGCATCTACGATGGCCGCTGCCGTGTCGCCCGGCCGGCGCAGCAGTTCATTCGCTCCGAAGGCATCCTCATCGAGTGATCCGGCTCGTCGCCGCCGTCGCGCTTCTCCTCGCAGCCGCGCCGGCCCGCGCGGAGGTGGACCACTACGTCCTCGCGCTCTCCTGGTCGCCCACCTTCTGCGCTGCGGAAGGGGATGACGAGCCGCTCCAGTGCGCGCCGGACAAGGATCATGGCTTCGTCGTGCATGGGCTTTGGCCGAACACCGCCGACGACGCGCCGGCCTTCTGCCGCCAGCGCGGGCCGAACCTCACGCGCCGGCAGATCGACACCGTGCTCGACCTGATGCCGAGCCGCGGGCTCGTCCGCCACCAGTGGCGCAAGCACGGCACCTGCGCCGGCATGGACCCGGAGGACTACTTCGCGACAATGCGCCGGGCCCGTGAAAAGGTCGCGATCCCTCCGGCGCTGGACGTGCCGCAGGAGGAGATCGAAGTCCGGCCGGCGGTGCTGCGCGAGGCCTTCCTTCGCCTCAACCCTGACCTGCCCGAGGACGGCATTTCGCTCAGCTGCCGGCGCGGCGACCTCGTCGACGTTCGCCTCTGCCTGTCGACGGACCTCGAGTTCATCAGCTGCCCGCGTCCGCGTCGCGACAGCTGCGGCCGCGGGCTGATCGACGTGCCAGCGCCGGAGTGAGCGCCCTCAGGTCGCGAACTTGAAGAGGATCACGTCGCCGTCGGCGACCCGGTAATCCTTCCCCTCGTCCCGCGCCCGGCCCGCCTCTTTCGCCGCCGTTTCGCCGCCGAGCTTCACGTAGTCGTCGAAGCCGATCGTCTGCGCCCGGATGAAGCCGCGCTCGAAGTCGGAGTGGATGACGCCGGCGGCCTGCGGCGCGTGCGTGCCGGAGCGGACCGTCCAGGCGCGCGCCTCCTTCGGACCTGCGGTGAAGAAGGTGATGAGATCGAGGAGGCCGTAGCCCGCGCGGATCAGGCGATCGAGGCCCGGCTCCTCGAGCCCGAGCGTCGCGAGAAACTCCGCCTGCTCCTCCGGCGCGAGCTGGGCGATCTCCGCCTCGATCGCCGCCGAGATCACGACCGCGGGCGCGCCCTGCGCCTTCGCCATCGCCATCGCCTTCTCCGACAGCGCATTGCCGGTGGCGGCTGACGGCTCGTCGACGTTGAGGACGTAGAGGATCGGCTTGCCGGTGAGGAGGTTCAGCATCTTGAACGCGCGGCGATCATCGGGCGCGACCTCGAGTTCGCGCGCCGGCCGGCCGTTCCTGAGGAGCTCGAGCGCGCCGTCCATGAGGACGAGCTCGGCCTTCGCGTCCTTGTCGCCGCCCTGCGCCTTCTTGCGCGTCGCCGCCGCACGCCGCTCGAGGCTGTCGAGATCGGCGAGCATCAGCTCGGTTTCCACCGTCTCGGCATCCGCGACCGGGTCCACCGCGCCTGCGACGTGGGTGACGTCGGCATCCTCGAAGCAGCGCAGGACGTGGGCGATCGCATCCACCTCGCGGATGTTGGCGAGGAACTGGTTGCCGAGCCCCTCTCCCTTGGAGGCGCCGCGGACGAGGCCGGCGATGTCGACGAACGTGAGCCGCGTCGGCACCACGTTGGCAGACTTCGCGATCTTCGCGATGGTCGACAGCCGCGGATCCGGCACCGCGACGTCGCCCGTGTTCGGCTCGATCGTGCAGAACGGGTAGTTCGCGGCCTGCGCGGCGGCCGTCTTCGTCAGCGCATTGAAGAGCGTGGACTTGCCGACATTCGGCAGCCCCACGATCCCGCATTTGAATCCCATGATTACTTCCGAAGCAGTGAGGTCAGCGCCGAGAATGGGCTCGACTTTCGCTCCTGCGCACGTTCCGGCGCCATCTCGGGCGGGCGGACCAGCGCGCGAGCGACCGTCGGGGCCGTGGCTGGCCGTAACACGGGGTCGCGGTCGATGCCGAGCCTCAGATGCACCTTCGAGGCGAATGTCGCATCCTCGCCGCGAACGAGGAGCGGCGACTCCGCCGCGAAGGCGTCGAGCAGCGGATCCAGCCAGTCCCATTCCGCGCGGGAGAAGTCGTGCAGCACGTAGCCGGGGACGAGCTCCTTGCGGCCCGGGTGCCCGACCCCGATCCGGAGCCGGCGGTAGCCGTCCTTCATGTGCGCGGAGATCGACTTCAGACCGTTGTGGCCGCCGGTGCCGCCGCCGGTCTTCATGCGGAACTTGCCCGGGTTGAGGTCGATCTCGTCGTGGGCGACGACGATGTCCTCGAGCTTCACCTTGTAGAACCGCGCGGCCTCTGCGACCGCGCGTCCCGACTCGTTCATGTACGTGAGCGGCTTCAGGAACATGACCCTGACGCCGTCCACTGTCGCCTCGGAGACATCGCCGTGGAACTTCTGCCGCCACGGCCCGCCCCGCCAGCGCTCGTGGATCCTGTCCACGGCCATGAAGCCGACGTTATGGCGGTTGCCCGCGTAGGTCTCTCCGGGATTGCCGAGGCCAACCAGGAGCTTCATCATAGGCTGGCCTCGGGCGCTCCTCAGTCCTCTGCGTCGGCGTCGCTCGAGCCGTCAGCCTCGTCGGCTGCTTCAGGCTCTGCCTCGCCGTCGCTCTCTGTCTCCACTCTGGGAGCGGCGATGGTCGCGATAGTGAACGCGTCGTCCGCGATGTAGTTCACGCCAGACGGAAGTGAGACGTCGCTGGAGCGGATCGTGTCGCCGATCTCGCGGCCGGCGAGACTGATATCGAGGTGCTCGGGAATTGCGGTCGCCGCGCACTCCACCGCCACCGAATGGGCGACGATGTTGAGGACGCCGCCCGCCTTGAGGCCCGGCGAGCCCGCCTCGTCCGTGAAATGGACCGGAACGTTGACGGTGACGCGGCTTCGCGCCGACACGCGCAGGAAGTCGACGTGGACGAGCCGATCCTTGACCACCTCGCGCTGGTAGTCGCGCGCGAGTGCCTGGATGGTCTGTCCGCCGACGTCGATCGACCAGACGTGCGTCTTGAACCCACCCGCGTAGAGGGCCATCGTCATCTCCTTCCAGGGGACGGCGATTGCAATCGGGGGTTGGTTGTTGCCGTAGATCACGGCGGGAATAAGCCCTTCTCGCCTCAGTGCGCGCGCGGCCCCCTTGCCCGTCCGTTCGCGCACCTCGGCCTTGAGGGCAAAGCCTTCAGCCATTGTGCTCTCCATCGGTGGTTGGTGGGGTGGCAAGCGCCGCCCCCGCGCGGCTTTCGGCCGATCCGGGCATGTCGTAACCAGGAGTTGGGAAGAGCTCGCGCGTCCCGCCTCCAGGGGTGCGGGCGCCCGTGTATAGTCCAACGGACGGCGCGTTAACAACCCATCGTGAACAGCCATTTCACGATAGCTCCCCGGAGCGGGCGACTCACCCCGCGGCGAAACGCCGCACAGCGCCGATCTGGATGGGCCTGTCGGGGATCGTGATCTCGAACGCCGCGCCGGTGGTGCCGTCGAGAAGGCTCAGCGTGCCGCCGTGTGCGCGGACGAGTTCGGCGGCGATGGCGAGGCCGAGCCCGGTGCCGCCGCGCCGCCCCCCGCCCTGGAACGGCTGGAAAAGGCGCTGCCGCACCGGCTCCGGCACACCAGGCCCGGTGTCCGACACCACGATCCGCACCACTGACCCTGTTCGCTCCGCGGCGACCGCCAGCCGGCGCACGATCGCGCCATGGCTGTTCTGCTCGAGCGCCTCCATGGAGTTGCGGCACAGGTTGAGGAGCACGCGGTAGAGCTGGTCGGGGTCCGCGTCGATCTCCATGCCGCCCTGGATGATGATGCGGAAGTCGATGGTCGGATGCGAGTCGAGGCCGAGGATCTCGCCCACATCGGCCGCAAGCCGTGCAAGGTCGATCAGCCGCCGTGCCGGCGGTCCCTCGCCCGCCTTGCCGTAGGCGAGAACGCCGCTCGTGTAGCCTACCGCCCGGTCGAGCGCGCGGACGAGCTTCGGCACGAACCGCTGCGCCGTCGGGTCCGGGATTTCGACCAACCGGTCCGAAAACAGCTGCGCGGCAGCGAGGAGGTTGCGCAGGTCGTGGTTGATCTTTGACACCGCGAGGCCGAGCTCTGCGAGGCGCCGGCGCTCGCTGATCGTCCCGTTCAGTTGATGCTGCATCTGCGCCAGGCAGCGCTCGGCCTCGCCGATCTCGTCGGTCCGACGGGAGGGCGCGATCATCCGCGTCTCGTCCTCCGGGTCCTCGGCGAATGCGATCATTGCGTCGGCAAGGCGCCGCACCGGGCGCACAAACAGCCAGCGCAGGCTCATGTAGACGAGCCCCGCCGTCATCACGGAGATCGCCAGCGACAGGAGGAGGATGTTCCACGAATAGGCAAGCATGTCGCGCCGGAGCGCCGTCTCGTCAAAGACGACGTCGACCTCGTCCGTCCGCCCCTCCGGCATCGCCGTGACGCGGATGATGCGGCCGTTCGGTGCGAACAGCGTGTCGAAGGCGGCCGCGATCGACTGGAACACCGTCTCGTTGCCGAGCTCCACGTGCCGGTCGACGTCGGCCGGCGGCACACTCATCGCGATCAGCCGCCGCCGGTCGCCGTCGCGGTTGGAGATCGCGATCGTCCCGGTCGCCTCGAGGAGGCGGAGCTTCAGCTGCTCGGGGACGTTCTTCGTCTCCGCGATGATCGCCGCCGCGACCGAGGCGTTACGGTGCTGGTCCTTCAGCCACGTCTCGCGGAAGTTGGCGATCGATGGGACGAAGATGAGGACTTCCGAAATCATGACGAAGAGGATCGTCAGGACGAGAAGCTTCGTCCCGAGACCTGCCCGCAGCCATCGCCGTTCCGACCCCATCGACCCAACATATTAGCGACGCCGCCTGCGGATTCGTAGCGCCATTTCTGCGCCGATCACAGCCGCTTCAGGAGCGAGAGGAGGCGCTGCACCCACCGCGCCTGGAACGCCGGCGCAAAATGGTCGACGGCGGCGCGCTTGCCGGCCTCTGCGAGCGTCGGGTAGGCGGGCGTGAAGCTCGCGATCGCGCTGAGCTTCACCTTCGCGGCGAGGGCGAGCTGGTACGTCGCAGCGAGCTCGCCCGCGTGCGGCGAGACGATCGTCGCGCCGACGAGCCGGCCGCCCGTGATGACGAGTTTGAGGAACCCGTCCGTCTCACCCGCGGTCTGCGCGCGGTCGTTGCGGGCGAGCGGAGCGACGCTGACGGTTGTCCGCCCGTCGCGCTGCCGCGCCTCTGCCTCGGTGAGGCCCACCTGCGCGAGCTCGGGCGACGTGTAGGTCGCGCGCGGCATGATGTCGGGGTCGTAGCGGACCGTGAGGCGGAACACGATGGCGCGGACGGCAAGGCTCGCCTGATGACCGGCGACATGGGTGAACTGGAGCCCACCGGTGACATCGCCGATCGCGAACACCCGGCGGTTGGTGGTCTTCAGCCCGCGGTCGACCACGATTCCCTTGTCCGTCGCCTCGATGCCCGCCGCCTCGAGCCCGAGCCCGGCGACGTTCGCCCGTCGGCCGATGGCGACGAGGATGCGGTCCGCCTCCACCGTGCCGCCGCCGGAGAGGTGCAGCACGCCGCCGTCGACCCGCTCGACCTTCTCACCTTCGAGGAGCCGGACACCGTCGCGCAGGAGCGCCTCACGCACGACGGCGACAGCGTCGGGGTCCTCCTTGGCGAGGAGCCGCCCGCTCTGGATCACCGTCACCTCCGAGCCGAGCCGGGCAAACGCCTGCGCCAGCTCGGCCCCGATCGGGCCGCCGCCGATGATGCCGAGCCGCCGCGGGAGCGCGCGGAGGTCGAAGACGCTCTCGTTGGTGAGGGGGTCCGCCTCGGCGAGGCCGGGGATCGGCGGCACGACGGGGCTCGACCCGGTCGCGACCACGAAGCGGCGGGCCCGGATCGTCTCGCCCCCCGCCTCCACCGTGCGGGCGTCGAGGAACCGCGCGCTCGCCTGGAGGACGGTGACGCCGAGCCTCTCGAACCGCTCCACGGAATCATGCGGCGCGATGGCGGCGATCACATCGTGAACGTGATCCGCGACGGCCGCGAAGTCGATCCGTGGCTCGGCATGGATCCCGAAGCGCGCGCCGTCCCCCGCCGCAGCCGCATGACGCGCCGCAGCGATCAGCGACTTCGACGGGACGCAGCCGTAGTTGAGGCAGTCGCCTCCCATCCGGCCGCGCTCGACGAGCACGACCGAGTGGCCGAAGCTGCGCGCAGCCGCGGCAACGGTGAGGCCGGCGGAGCCGGCCCCGATTACACACACGTCCGGGGTCAGCATCAGCTCCTCCGTCGCCGCAGCCGCTTCACGACAACGGGGATCACCGCCGCAAGGGTCAGCGCCGCCATCGCGATGAGCGGCCCGGGGGTGAGCAGGGCGGAGAACTCGACCTTGCACGTTCCGGCCGCGGCGCAACCGGGGTTCGCGGCCTCCATCTCGTCGATCAGCGTGCCGAGGCCGGAGCCGAGGAGAGAATAGGCGAGCGTGCCCGGGATGATGCCGAGAGCCGTCGCGAGAACGTAGGTCCGGGTCGGCACCTTGAACAGGGCCGGCAGGATGTTGAGGAGCCAGAACGGGAAGACGGGCACGAGGCGCAGGAAGAGGAGGTAGTGGAACGCATCGTCCTCGAACCCGGCGGCGACGCGGGCGCCGAAGCCGCCGGCCTTCTCGCGCAGGACGTCGCCGAACGAGGTCCTCGCGACAAGAAAGATCACCGTCGCCCCCGCAGTCGCGGCGAGGATCGTGAGCGCGGTTCCCGCCGCCGGGCCGAACAGGTAGCCGCCGAGGATGGTGAGGACGCTCGCGCCGGGGAAGGACAGGGCGACGGCGGCCGCATAGATCACGACGAAGCCGATCTCGGCGAGGAGCACGTGCTTGGCGACAAGCGCGGCAAGTTCGCCATGGCGCTGGATGACGGTGGAGAGGGATAGCCAGTCGCCGGCACCGGCCGCGAACAGCGCGCCCGTGATGGCGACGATCACGCCGAGCGGCCAGAGGCGCGTCCACGAGAAGCGACGGCCGCCGGACGGGTCCGGTGCGGGGCCGCGTTCGTCTTTTCTGTCGCGCTGTGCGGCCGCTCCGGTCATGGACTCAAAGTGGGGCCCATCGGCCGATGGTCGCAAGGACGGACAGGGTGCGGCGCGACCGCGGCGGCATCAAGGCTGCGTGACGGTTCGTGACGCCGGGTGACGGCAGGGCGGGACTTGCGTTGACACGCCCGCCCGCCATTTCTATACCCTCGCGCGTTGGGCAGCGCCCGTCAGCGCGCCCGAAATCCATCCACCCGCGACCGACCCCGCAAACCGTCGCTGCGGCGAGACGCGGCTACGGCGAGAGGCGAGCCATGAAACGGACCTATCAACCCTCCAAGCTGGTGCGCAAGCGGCGCCACGGTTTCCGCGCGCGCATGGCGACGAAGGGCGGCCGCCTGGTCATCAACGCCCGCCGCGCGAAGGGCCGCAAGCGCCTGTCCGCGTGACGTGATGGCCCGCCTCAAGCGGCGCGCCGATTTCCTGGCCGTCGCCAAAGGCGTGCGCATCCATCGCCCGACCCTCACATTGCAGGCCGCCGCCCGCCTCGGGGACGTCTCCGAGGTGTCGCGTCCGCGCGTCGGCTTCACGGTGACGAAGAAGGTCGGCAACGCCGTCGTCCGCAACCGCATCAAGCGACGATTTCGCGCGGCCAGCGACGGTTTGGAGGCTGAATTCGCGCCGGCCACCGACTATGTGATCGTCGCGCGGAGGGATGCCCTGACCGCGCCGTTCGACACGCTGACCGGCGAACTCGCCGGGGCGCTGGCGGCGGCGCGCGCCAAGCTGTCCCGGTCCGGCGCGACGAGACCCGCAAGGATGGCCGGCGGCCAGCCGGCGATCGGAGCACGGGCGGCCGGCGAGCCGGCCACCGAGACACAGGCAGCCGGCGGCGAGCCGGCGGTCAGGACAGAGGCGGCCGGCGGCGAGCCGGCGCTTCGTAACGAGTTGGCCGGCGGCGAACCGGCCGTCCAGAAGAGAGCGTGATGGGCGAAAACCGCAACATGTTCATCGCGATCGCCCTGTCGCTGGCGATCATCGTCCTGTGGCAGTTGCTCTATGTGCAGCCGCGGATGGAAGCGCAGGAGGAGGCGGCGCGCCGGCAGGCCGAGATCGCCCAGCAGGCGTCGCCGACGGCTCCGACCGCGGTGCCCGGCGCTCCCGCTACGGCGACACCGCCCGGCGCGTCGCCCAGCGACATCCCCGCCGCTCCTGCCGCAGGCGACGCCGCGATCCCGCAGCCGGCCGGCGCCGCGACCCCCGCCGACGCCGCGACCGTCGCCACCGCGCCGCGCGTACCGATCGAGACGCCGCGCGTCTCCGGATCGCTCAGCCTTCTCGGCGGCCGTCTCGACGACCTTCACCTCAAGGACTACCACGTCACCGTCGACCCCGCCTCGCCGACCGTGACGCTCCTGTCCCCGCTCGGGACGGCGAGCCCCTACTATGTGGAGTCGGGCTGGGTTCCCTCCGGCAACGTCGCCGTGCCGACACCGAACACGGTTTGGACGCTTGCCGAGGGTGAGCGGCTGACGCCGGAGACGCCCGTCGTCCTCGAGTGGAACAACGGTGCCGGGCTCACCTTCCGCCGCACGGTCGCGATCGACGCGAACTACATGTTCACCGTCACGCAGACGGTGCTGAACGAAGGCGACGCGCCGGTCACGCTGTTGCCGTACAGCCGCGTCCGCCGGCAGGGTACGCCGCAGGTTGCGGGCTTCTGGATCCTGCACGAGGGCATGATCGGCGTCCTCGGCGAGGAAGGCCTCGTCCAGTGGACCTACAGCGACCTCTCCGACGAGGAGACCGGCGTCGTCGCGCTGCCGCAGGCGAACGAGGGCTGGGTCGGCATCACCGACAAGTACTGGGCCACCACCGTCATCCCGGACCCTGGCACGACGTACGACGCCCGCTTCCTCTACACGCTCGCCGGCAATGTCCCGGCCTATCAGGCGGATTATCTCGCCGCGGCCGTGACGGTCGCACCGGGTGCCACGGCCGAGTCGGTCAACCGCGTCTTTGCCGGCGCGAAGGAGACCAATCTCATCCGGTCCTACGAGGACAGCCTCAACATCGACCGGTTCAACCTCCTGATCGACTGGGGCTGGTTCTACTTCATCACGAAGCCAATGTTCGACCTCATCGACTTCATCTACGGCTTCGTCGGCAACTTCGGCGTCGCCATCCTCATCGTGACGCTGCTCATCAAGCTCGTCTTCTTCCCGCTCGCCCAGCGTGCCTACACGTCGATGGCGAAGATGAAGAAGCTGCAGCCCGAGATGACCAAGCTGCGCGACCGGTACAAGGACGACCGCGTCAAGCAGCAGCAGGCGATGATGGAGCTCTACAAGAAGGAGAAGGTGAACCCGCTCGCCGGGTGCGTCCCGATCCTCATCCAGATCCCCGTCTTCTTCGCGCTCTACAAGGTGCTGTTCGTCACCATCGAGATGCGGCACGCGCCGTTCTTCGGCTGGATCGAGGACCTCTCGGCGCCGGACCCGACGTCGATCTTCAACCTCTTCGGCGTCATCCCGTGGGATCCGTCCACCGTGCCGGTCATCGGCGCCTTCCTGATGCTCGGCGTCTGGCCGATCATCATGGGCATCACGATGTGGCTGCAGATGAAGATGAACCCTGCGCCGCCGGACCCGACGCAGGCGATGATCTTCAACTGGATGCCGATCTTCTTCACCTTCCTGCTCGCGAGCTTCCCGGCTGGTCTCGTGATCTACTGGGCCTGGAACAACTCGCTGTCGGTGCTGCAGCAGTACGTCATCATGCGGCGGCAGGGCGTGAAGGTGGAGCTGTGGGACAACGTCTCCGGCATGTTCCGCCGCAAGAAGGAAGGCGGCGCGACCTGAGCGACGCCGCCGACACCGGCGCCGCCGCGGGCGCAGCGACGGACGACGAGGCGATCCGCGAGAAGGGCCGCCTCCTCTTCGCCGGGCCGTGGGGCTTCCGGCGCGCCTGCCGCGCGATGGCGGAGCTCCCCGAGATCGGCCCGCCGGAGTTCGCCTTCGCGGGCCGCTCCAACGTCGGCAAGTCGAGCCTCATCAACGGTCTGACCGGCCGCAAGCTCGCCCACGCGTCCAACACGCCCGGCCGCACGCAGACGCTGAACATCTTCTCGCGCGACGACCTCCTCGGCTTCGAGGATCCCGGGCCGACGCTCGTCGACATGCCCGGCTACGGCTACGCCAAGGCGCCGAAGGCGGAGGTCGCGGCGTGGACGGCGCTCGTCTTCGACTACCTGCGCGGCCGCCCGTCACTCCGCCGCGTCTACCTGCTGGTCGACGCGCGGCACGGGCTGAAGCCGGTCGACCTCGAGGCGATGAAGGCGCTCGACGAGGCGGCCGTCAGCTACCAGGCGGTGCTGACGAAGGCGGACAAGATCGGCGCCGCGGCCGGCCGCGAGGTGCTGTCGAAGACCGCCGACGCGCTGCGCCGCCGCCCCGCCGCCTACCCGGAGGTGCTCCTCACCTCGGCCGAGAAGGGCGAGGGCATGGCGGAGCTCCGCGCGGCGATCGCCCGCCTCGTCGGCTGACGGGGCGCGTCCCGTCAGCCTGTCAGCGCAGAATTGGCCCCAGCACGTCGCGGACGCCTGCGATGGTGATCTCGACGCCGACGCACAGGAGAAGGAACGCCATCAGCCGCGCAACGACGCGGCTCTGCTGGCTGCCGAGGAGCGCCACCAGCCGGTCCGACGATGCGTAGAGGACCCAGACCAGGATCGCGATCGCGACCGCCGCCGCCGAGGTCGCGACGAAGAAGCCCGCCACGTCCGCCCACGTCCCCGGCGGGCGGGCGGAGCCGAGCGCGAGTGCGACGGTGATCGTCCCCGGGCCGGTGGTGAACGGCATCGTCAGCGGGAAGAAGGCGACATCCTCGCGCTCCTGCGCGGCGCCGGCCTGCTCGACCTTCCGTGCCTCGATGTGCTCCGGCTCGTTGAGGAGGATCCACGCCCGGCTTGCCACGACGAGCCCGCCCGCGATCCGGAGCGCCGCGATGGAGACGCCGAAGAACGACAGCACATAAGCGCCGACCCAGAGCGAGCCGAGCATGATAACGGCCGAGTAGATGCCGATCTGCCGCGCGAGGACCGCCCGCTCGGCCGCCGAGCGGTCGGCCGTCACCTGGCTGAAGATCAGCGCCGCGCCGATTGGGTTGACGATCGAGAACAGCGCCGAGAAGGCGAGCACGAACGGGCCGAGGATGTCCGTCATCCCTCGCCTCCCCGCCGCCGGGTCATTCCGGCAGCGCGAGGACGCGCGGCGGGTGGGCGACGCGGTCGAGGAAGCGCAGGAAGTCCGCCATGGCGAGGGTCGTCGTCGCCGTGTTGCGGAGCGGGTGCACGTTGATGACGTCGTGCATCGCGAGCCGCTCGTCGAGCACGAAGGAGACCGCGCCTGCGGTGTCGTTGAGAAGCGCGAGCGGCGTCACCGATCCCGGCGTCACGCCCAGCGTCTCGAGGAGACGGTCCGCGGAGCCGAACGAGAGGCGGCCTTTTGCGCCGATCGTCTCGTGCAGCCGCTTGAGATCGATCGGTGTGTCTTCCAGCGCCGTCACCAGAAAGAGCGCGCTCTTCTTGTCCTTCAGGAACAGGTTCTTCGTGTGCGCGCCGGGCACGAGACCGCGCACCGCCTGCGCCTCGGCGACGGTGTAGGCCGCCGGGTGCTCGACCGTCCGGCTCTCGATCCCGAGGTCCTCGAAGAGGGCGAAGAGCCTCGCCTCGCCGTCCGCTTCCGTTACCGCGTCCATGCCGTCACTCGGTCCAATCCGTCACCCTCGGCGACCGGTGTCACACGGACGGGCGCGCGTCTTCAACCGTCCTTGTCGAGCCAGCGTCGCCGGATCGCCCGAAGCCCGCCGTAAACGAGGAGCGCCACCGCCGGCGCGAGGATGCCGAGGGCGGCCACCTCGGACACGGGAAGGATGCCGGCGTCGCGCAGCGCCTTCACCGGATAGGAGAGGATGCCGAGGAGGTAGTAGCTGATCGCGATGACCGAGAGGCTCTCCACCGCCTCGGAGATGACGAGCTGGCGGTGCTGCCGCTCGTTCATGGTGGAGAGGATCTCCTGGTTCGCGGCATTCATCGCGACGTCGACCCGCGCGCGCAGGAGGCTGAGGGCGCGGCCGAGCGCGGTGGAGAGCTCCGCCTGCCGCGCTTCGGCGGAGAGGATGGTGCGGATCGCCGGGCCGAGGCGGGTGCGGGTGAATCCCGTCAGCGTCGGCCTCTCGCCCACCTTCTCCTCGGCGAGGGAGGCGAGGCGCTCGTCCACCAGTGTCGCGTAGGCACGGCTTGCCGCGAAGCGGTAGCGCGTGCGGGCCCGCATCGCCTCGGTCCGCGCCGAAAGGGACCGGAGGCGTTCGAGGATCTCGTCGTCCGAGCCTTCGCCGCGCGACAGCATCTCCGTCACCTCGGAGAGGCCGGCCTCGAGCGCGGTCAGCTCCGGGCCGATCCGACGGGCGAGCGGCAGGCCGACGAGCGCCATCGTGCGGTACGTCTCGGCATCGAGCACCCGCTGCAGGCGGCGGCCGAGCTGCTCGCGCCCGACATCGGGCGCCACCGCCTCGAAGTCGATGAAGCCCGCCGGGCCGACATGGAAGGTGGAGGTCACCTCGATCCCGCCGCGCAGGACGCCGCCGATCGCATCCTCGATCACCGGCGCGGTCCGCTCCCGAACCACCCGGACGCGCAGCGCAACGAGCAGCGAGGCGCCGGCGGGGAACACCGAGCGGACACGCGCGATGAGCTCGTCGCCGACACGGCTGTCGCCGTGGCTCATCAGCGTGATCGAGACGAACTCGGTGTGCTTCTCCCACTTCACCGTCAGCGCGCCGCGGCGCAGGATCCTGTGGCGCGGCGCCGCGGCCACGTCATCGTCGAACAGGCTGCGGTAGATGACCGCGTCCGCCTCCGGGTCCGGCGTCGAGATCGCGAGGTGGTGGATCGTTGCCGGGACGTCGATCGGCAGCGAAGGGCGCGCGTGGGCCTCGGCGATCGCGGCGCCACGGTCGGGGTGCTCGGGCAGGCCGAGGATGGCCACCGGGTCGGCGCGTGCCTCGGCGGTGGTGGTGATAGTCGCGGGTGCGGCGGGCGTCATGTTCGCTCTGGTCCGTCCTTCTGCGGCGGGCCGTGGCGCGGGGCGCGCGCCGTCGCACGACAAGCCCCGCGCGGGCAACCGGCGAGGCTCTGGCGAAAGGATGCAGGAAGCGCGCCCGTCGGGCAACGGGCCGCCGTACGAGGTCGTCAGACGTCCCGCTGCAGCAGGCTCACGATCGGCAGGAGAACCCGGTGCGGCAGGAGCTTGCCGCCGACGGCGGCGAGACGGTTGGTCGCGCCCGTGATCACCACGCGCCGGCCGGCACGGAACGCTTTCCAGCCCGTCTCCGCCACCGCCTCCGCCGTCATTCGGCGGCCGTGGCGAAAGAGGCGCGTGCGGTCCATGCCGGCGACGGCGCCGAACTCCGACAGCGTCGGCCCCGGGCAGAGCGCCGTCACCGTCACCCCGGTGCCGCGCGTTTCCTCCGACAGGGCCTCCGACCACGACAGCACGAAGGCCTTCGAGGCGTAGTAGACGGCGCAGCGCGGCCCGGGCTGGAAGGCGGCGGTCGAGGCGACGTTGAGCACCCCGCCGCGGCGGCGGGCGATCATGCCCGGCAGGAAGCGCCGCGTGAGGTCGACGGGGGCGCGGATATTGAGGTCCGCCATGCCGACGAGGCGTTTGGCGTCGCCGTCCACGAAGAGCCCCGAGACGCCATACCCCGCATTGTTGACGAGGACGTCGACCGGCCGGCCGAGCGTCGCGACGGCCGCCTCCAGACGATCGCCGGCGTCCGGCGCCTGGAGGTCCAGAGGGAGCGTGTGCGTCCGGGTCGGCAGCTCGGCGGCGAGCGCGTCGAGCCGGTCCTGCCGCCGCGCGACAAGGAGGAGATCGTACCCGTCTGCGGCGATCACGCGGGCGAGCGCCGCGCCGATCCCGGCGGACGCGCCGGTGAGGAGGACGAGGGGTTGGTCGGACATGCCGGACCCATGCGGCAGCGGAGGGTGCGGCACAAGCCTCTTGCATTCAGTTCAGCGTCAAACCATATGGTTCGATGTTGAACCAATGGAGTGCGCCATGCCCCTCTCCCGCAGACACCTCCTCGCCGGCCTCGGCGGCCTCACCCTCGTCGCCGTCGGCGGCGGCGCCCTCTGGGCCGCGACGCGCACGCCCACCGCCGCGCTCGCGCCCTGGTCGGAGGCGGGGCTCGCCGCCGATCCGCGCATTCGCGCGCTTGAGTGGGCCGTGCTGGTGCCCAACCCGCACAACCGCCAGCCCTGGCTGGTGGAGCTCGTCGGCGACGACGAGGTGCTCGTCTTCTGCGACCTTTCGCGCCGCCTGCCGGAGACGGACCCTTTCGACCGGCAGATCACGATCGGCCTCGGCTGCTTCCTCGAGATGTTCGCCCTCGCGGCCGCTGACGCCGGCCTCGTGGCGACCATCGAGCCTTTCCCGGACGGCGCGCCGGCAGAAACGGAGCGGCTCGACGAGCGGCCCGTCGCGCGAATCCGCCTCGCGCCCGGCGGGACCCGCGACCCGCTGTTCGGCGCCGCACCCTACCGCCGCACCAACAAGGAGCCGTACGACGAGCGCGCGGCCGACCCGACCCACGTCGCCGCCGCAGGCGCGGCCGTCCGTGCCGCCCGGTTCGCCGCGGTGACGGACGAGGCCGGCACCCGCGCGATTGCCGACCTATGCCGCCGCGCCTTCGCCGTCGAGGCGAACACGCCGCGCACCATGCGGGAGAGCATCGACCTCATGCGCTTCGGCAGGGCGGAGATCGAGGCGAACCCCGACGGCATCGACCTCGGCGGCCCGTTCCTCGAGGCGCTCTCCCTCGCCGGCCTCCTCACGCGCGAACAGCTCGCCGACCCGGCGTCCGGCGCGTCGCAGCAGACGATGGACATGTACGACAGCCTGTTCTCGTCCGCCCGCGGCTGGGTGGTCCTCTCGACGGACGGGAACAGCCGCGGCCAGCAGATCGACGCCGGGCGCGACTGGCTGCGCGTCAACCTCGCGGCGACGGCGGCCGGGCTCGACGTCCACCCGCTCAGCCAGTGCCTGCAGGAGTTTCCCGAGATGGTCCCGCTCCTCGCCGAGGCGCACGAGACGCTCGGCGTCGCCGCCCCGGCGCGGGTGCAGATGCTCGCCCGGATCGGCTACGGGCCGCGCGTTTCGCCGAGCCCGCGCTGGCCTGCGGCCTCGCGCGTCATCGCGGTGTGAGGATGCTGTTGTACGGCCGGGGACTATGGGCCTAAGAGGGCGCCATGGACGCACTCCCCGATCAGCCGCAGGGGGAGGCCGAGCGCCTCCTCTTCACCGTCTTCAACGAGATTGGCATCATCGAGCAGCTTGCCCGGACGCGCTTCGAGACCGTCATGCCGGACGGCCTGCTCCTGCCGCACTTCACGGTCCTCAACCATCTCGTCCGCCTCGGCGACGACAAGAGCCTCAAGTCCCTTGCCTTCGCCTTCCAGGTCTCGAAGGGAGCGATGACCAACACCGTCCAGCGGCTGGAGCGGCGCGGGCTCGTGACCGTGCGGCCTGACCCGCGTGACGGGCGCGGCAAGCGTGTCTTCATCACCGAGGCCGGGCGAGCCGTGCGCGAGACCGCGATCGCGGCGCTCGGCCCCGAGCTGCAGGACCTCGCCGTCTCCCCGGGCCTCGCCGCCTTCGAGGCGATCCTGCCGCATCTGGAGGCGATCCGCCGCGCCCTCGACGCGATGCGCGACCCCCGCCCGCCGTCCGCCTGAGCCCGTTGCAAAACCGCTTCGCATTTACGGCTCTTTTACCTAAGGTCACGTCCGGGAACGGAGGCGGCCGGTGATCCTGACGCTCACGACGAACCCCGCGCTCGATGTCGCGACCGAGACCGCGTCGGTCGTGCCGACTGCGAAGCTCCGCTGTTCCGCGCCGAGCGTCGGCGCCGGTGGCGGCGGGATCAACGTCGCGCGCGTGCTCTCCCGCTTCGGGGTCCCCGCCATCGCCGTCTACGCGAAAGGCGGGCTTATCGGCGAGCGGATTGCCGGCGCACTCGCCGCCGAGGGTCAGGCCGCCCGCGCCGTGACCATCGCGGGCGAGAGCCGGCACTCCTTCACCGTGACGGACCGGACGACGCACGATCAGTACCGCTTCGTCCTCCCCGGGCCGACACTGACGGACGACGACGCCGCCCGCCTCCTCACCGCCGTCGCCGACGAGCCGGGAGCGGTCGAGGTGGTCGTCCACTCGGGCAGTCTGCCAACGGGGCTCGAGGCCGGCTTCCTCGCCGCACTCGCCCGCGTCGCCGCCGGCCGCGGCGCACGGCTGGTGGTGGACGGGCCGGGCGAGGTTCTGCGCGGCTGCCGCGGGGCTTTCCTCGTGAAGCCGAACGCGGCCGAGCTCGAGGCCTATGCCGGCCGGCCGCTGAACGGCCTCCCCGCCATCGCCGCCGCCGCGCGGGAGATGATCGCGGAGGAAGTCGCAGAGAACGTGCTCGTCTCGCTCGGCGCCGACGGGGCACTGCTGGTCGGCCCCACGTCCGCGCACCACTTCGGCGCGCCGTCCGTCGAGCTCGTCAGCGCAATCGGCGCGGGCGACTCGATGGTGGCGGGGCTCCTCGCGGGGCTGATGCGCGGCGACAGCCTCGTCGAGGCCGCCGCCCTCGGCACCGCCGCCGGCGCCGCTGCGATCCTCACCCCGAACACCGAGCTCTGCCGCATCGAGGACGTGAACCGCCTCCGCCCGGAGGTCACCATAACAGCCGTCGAGGTCGCCCCAGCGCCCGTCGCATGAGGAGGGAGATGCCATGAATGCCCATCTCGCCGTGATCCACCTCGAGCTCGCCGACGATCCGCACCGTCACCATGTTCCGCCACGCCGCCGACGGGCCTACGAGATCACCGCCCCGGTCAACGGCAGCGGGCAGCTCGACGGGCGCGGCTGGCGCTCACTGCGCGGCTCCTGCGCCGTCCGCCGGCTCGACCGGCCGGAGGAGCGCCGCCCGCTCGTCTGCCACCCGACGGGCGAATGGGCGGACGACGAGGGCCGGATGCGGATCGTCGGCCGCACCTTCCGGCCGGGCGCATCCGTCGCCGTGCGCGAGGCAGACGGGGAGACCCGCACCTACCGCGTGACATCGCTGCGCTCGCTCGCCCACTGATCCCCGTGCGCATCGCGGTCTTCAGCACGAAGCCCTACGACCGCCATGCGCTCGCCAACGCTGCCGGCGCGCACGCGCTCACCTTCTACGAGCCGCGCTTTGAGGCCGACACCGCCCCCCTCGCCGCCGGCCACGAGGGGGCCTGCGTCTTCGTCAACGACACCGCCGACGCGGCGGCGCTGGAGGCGCTTGCGGCGACCGGCGTCCGCCTCCTCCTCCTGCGGGCAACGGGGTTCAACAATGTCGACGTCGCCGCCGCCGCGCGGCTCGGGATCGCCGTCGGCCGCGTGCCCGCCTATTCGCCGCACGCCGTCGCCGAGCACACGCTGGCGCTGATCCTGGCGCTCAACCGCAAGATCCACCGCGCCTACAACCGCGTGCGTGAGGGCAACTTTGCGCTCGACGGGCTCCTCGGCTTCGACATGGTGGGGAAGACCGTCGCCGTGGTCGGCACCGGCGCGATCGGCGCGGTCGTCGCCCGCATCCTCCTCGGCTTCGGCTGCACGGTGCTCGCCGACGACATCCGCCCCGACGCAGCGCTCCAGGCGCTCGGCGTCCGCTACGCCGCGCTTGCCGACATCCTGCCGGACGCGCACGTCGTGACACTGCACTGCCCGCTGACGCCCGAGACGCATCACATGATCGACGGCACCGCGCTCGGCCGGATGCGCAAGGGCGTCATGCTCATCAACACGAGCCGCGGCGCCCTCGTCGACACCCGCGCTGTGATCGCGGCGCTGAAGTCCGGCCGGATCGGCGCGCTCGGCCTCGATGTCTACGAGGAGGAGGGCGATCTCTTCTTCGAGAACCTCTCCGGCCAGGTGCTGCAGGACGACGTCTTCGCCCGCCTCCTCACCTTTCCCAACGTCGTCATCACCGGCCACCAGGCCTTCTTCACCGCCGAGGCCGTCCGGACGATCGCCGAGACCACCATCGCCAACGCCGATGCGTTCGCCGCCACCGGGACGCCGCTCCACCCGGTCAGGCCCGACGTCCTCGCGCCGGGACCCGCATGAGCCCGGCCCGGCTGTGGACGGAGCGCCTCCCCGCACGCTAAGCCGGCGGGCGGCGCTGCCGTCCGCGCCGACAGGAGAGGCTCGATGGAACTCACCGGCGAACACCGCATCCCCGCTCCCCGCCAGACGGTGTGGGAGGCCCTGCACGATCCCCTCATCCTGAAGCAGTGCATCACCGGCTGCCAACGGCTGGAGAAGGTGGACGACAACCACCTCTCCGCGACGGTGCAGGCGAAGGTCGGCCCGGTGAAGGCGACCTTCGACGCCAATGTCGAGATCAAGAACGAGGTCCCGCCGGAGCGCTACACGCTGGCCGGCGAGGGCAAGGGCGGCGTCGCCGGCTTCGCTAAGGGCTCGGCCGACGTCGAACTGCGCGACGAGGGTGACGAGACGGTTCTCACCTACCGGGCGAACGCACAGATCGGCGGCAAGCTCGCGCAGATCGGCTCCCGCCTCGTGGAGACGACGGCGAAGAAGTACGCGGCCGACTTCTTCGACACCTTCTCGCGCATCGTCGGCGGGGGCGCGCCGGTCGCCGACGCCGCCGCGGCGGACGCGGAAGCGGCCGCCATGGAGGAGACGGAGGTGGTGGACGGCGACCGGGCGGCGGCGGGCATGGCCGCGGCATCCGTCCCGCCGCCTGCGGAGGCCGCCGCCGTACCGCTCGCGCCTGCCGCGACGGTGGCGCCCACGGTCACCGCGGCGCCCGCCCCGTCCGCCGCCCCCGCGCGCCCGGCCGCGCCGACCGCGACCCCCCCGGAGCGGACGTCCGGCTGGATCGGCCCGCTCATCTGGGGCGGGCTTGCCATCGTGGCGGTAGTCGTCGCGGTCCTCGCCCTCCGGTAAAGCGAGGCCGCGACGGCATGCCTCTCGGACCGGAGCGGGACCCGCCGGCAAGCCGCCGGGTGCGTCGTGTCAGCAGGTGCGCGCGCCGGCCTCGGTGACAGCGATGTGGCGCCCGCCCGCGAGGTCGATGCCGCGAAGCACGTTGACGGCCCCGGAGCGATAGACGACCGACACGTCCCAGCGCCGCGTCGCGGCATCTCCGGCGGCGGCGACTTCGCCGGAGCCGCCGGGCTGCAGGTTGCGGCCGCAGAGAAGATCGACGCCCCACTCGCGTGCGCCAAACGGGCGGGCATGGACGGCGACGACCGCCGTCGTTCCGAGGTTGACGACGGTGACCTGGCGGACGGTGGCGGCCGCAGTGTCGGCCTCACCCCTCCGGTGGCGGAAAAGGGTTCCGAGCCCCCCCATCCGTGCCGTACGTTCCATGGCGACTCTCCTGTCTCCGGCACTCTCGCGACGCCGTGAAGAGAGACTTGGCCCATTCGGGGCTCGGCCGCCGTGACGCGCATCACGACCTCGCGACTTGGCGTGCGCCGATCAACCGAAGAGGTCGGGCCGTCTGATCCTGAGCGCCTGGAGGCAGACGATCGCCTTGCCGTCGCGAAGCTCGCCGCGCTCGAACGCCCGCCAGAGGTCCGGCAGCGCCCACTCCTCGACCTCGATCAGTTCGTCCTCGTCGGCGTCGAGCTCGCCCTCGATCCGGTCCGCCGGCGTGTAGCGGCCGAGGAAGCAGCTGATCCGCTCCGTCACAAGGCCCGGGATGGTGTAGAAGGTCGCCACCTCCTCGAGGTCATGGATGCGGTAGCCAAGCTCTTCGGCCGCCTCCCGCCGCGCCGTCTCGGCCGCCTCCTCGCCGGGGTCGATGAGGCCCGCGGCCGCCTCGCTGATGAGGCCGCTCCCCTCCGCCACATGGACGGGGAGGCGGAGCTGGCGGACGAGGAGACATGTCCGCCGCGCCTCGTCGTACGGGAGCACCGCGGCGCCATGCCCGTGGTCGTGCACCTCGCGGATCAGGGTGACGCTCTTGCCGCCGGCCTTCGCGATCCCTTCATAGAGGTCGAGCCGCACGAAGCCGGCGTAGAGATGGCGCAGGAGGCGCGCCTCGTAGGATTGTTCGCTCACCGCCCCGCCCTTCTGATGCGCGCTGTCCGTATGGCCTCGCGCTGCCGAAGGCAAATGGCGGGCCGCCGATGCACCACGGGAGGGAGGGCCCCTTGCGCCAGACGAGCGTCATCAACGACCTCCTCGCCACCATCACCGACACGCGCATCTTCGAGCGGCGCAAGCCCCGGCGCACCAGCCGGAGCGATCTTCAGGCGATGATCGAGGCGCTCCTCACCGTCCGTGGCGAGGCGTCGGCCGCCGAGCGGGCGGGCGAGTTCCTGCGGACCTACCGCGACCTCGATTCCGCCGGCCGCACGTTCGTCTTCCGCACCCTCGCCGCCGACTACGGCCCCGACGCTGCGACGCTGGGCGAGGCAGCGGCGCGCTATGTCGAACGCCCGGACGAGGCGGCGGCGAAGGCGCTGGAGCGCGCCGCCGAGCCGCGGAGGGTGGAGATCTTCCGCCGCCTCAACCTCGTCCAGGGTGGCACGCAGGCATTGGTCGCGATGCGGCTCGAGCTGATGGACCGGCTCAAGAACCACCCGGACCTCTGGACCGTCGACGACGACCTGAAGCGCCTGTTCCGCGCCTGGTTCAACCGCGGCTTCCTGATTCTGAAGGAGATCGACTGGCAGACCTCGGCGGCGATCCTGGAGAAGATCATCCGCTATGAGGCCGTGCACGCGATCACCGACTGGGACGACCTGCGCCGCCGGATCGACGTGCCCGACCGGCGCCTGTTCGGTTTCTTCCATCCCCGCCTCGGCGACGAGCCGCTGATCTTCGTCGAGGTCGCGCTCCTCGCCGAGACGCCGACCGCGATCGCCCCGATCCTCGCCAAGGGCCGCGAGCCGCTCGACCCGCGCGAGGCGACCACGGCCGCCTTCTACTCGATCTCCAACTGCCAGGACGGGCTGCGCGGGATCTCGTTCGGCTCCTTCCTCATCAAGCAGGTGGCGGAGGACCTCCAGCGCGAGCTGCCGAACCTCAAGACGTTCGTGACGCTCTCCCCCGTCCCGGGCTTCGCCCGCTGGCTCACGGAGGAGGCGGCGCGCTCGCCCTCGGTGGTGGACGCTGCCACCGCCGACCTCCTCCGCCTGCCGACGGCCGACCTCCTCGAGGGCGCACAGGCGAAGGCGGCAGCCGAGGCGCTCCGCCCCCTCGCCGCGCACTACCTCACCGCCGTGAAGGACGGGCGTGGCCGGCCGCACGACCTCGTCGCCCGCTTCCATCTTGGCAACGGCGCCAGGCTGGAGGGGATCAACGTCGCCGCCGACCGATCGCCCCGCGGCCTCGCCGGCTCCCTCGGCGTGATGGTGAACTACCGCTACGACCTCGGCGAGGTGGAGAAGAACCACGAGGCCTTCGCAAACGAGGGCAAGGTTGCGGCGTCAAGCGCGGTGACGCGCCTCGCCCAGCGGGTGAAGGCGGCGGAGCGGCCGGAGGCGCCGCGCGCGCTGCCGCCGCCGGCGCCGGCCAGGGCGAGCTGAGGAGACCACGCGTCGCCGCCTGCCCCGGCGCCAGGGTTATCGGACCGGAACGCCTCCGCTCAGACCGCGCCCGAGACGTCGACCGCCTCGCCGACCCGGAAACCGCGGAAGCGGGCGTCGAAGCCGGCGCGCGACGGCGAGCAGGCCATCATCCCGACGAGGAGGGACGGCGCGTCGCCGATCGGGCCGAGGCGCAGGAGCGCCAGCGCCTCGCCGTCGGCGGCCGCCTCGACGCACAGCGCGGGGCCGCGGCGGGTCACGCGGAGGCGTGTCCACCCCGTCACCGGGGCGGCGGGGCCGATGGACCAGTCGGAGAGGCCGCCGCGGGTCAGGACGGCACCGAGCGTCGCCCGCCCGTGCGCGAACTCGATGCCGGTCTTCAGCCAGTTCGCCGCGTCGGCGCGGATCATGAGGCCCGCCTGATCGTACTGCGCCTCGTAGCCGCCCGCGAACTCGACCTCGGCGGTGAAGTCGCCATCGACACGCCGGCCGAAGACGTGGCCGTTGTCGTGACGGAAGCCGTAGAACGTCTCCTGCCAGAAGTCGGTTTCGCGGTCGGTCACCAGCGTCAGCGCGGCCGCATCGCCGCTCCACGTCCGGGGCTCGTTCAGCCACTCCATCGCCGCGCTCACCCCTTTCTGCCGAACAGGAGCATCGGCACGCCCTCAGCGTCGCGCTTGGCGCGGTAGGCGACCTCGCCAGCGGCGAAGCGGGCTACCGAAAGCTCTACTTCCGCCGCCACCTGCCAGGTCCCCCCCACCGGTTCCGGCTCGGGCTCTGCCACCGGCCGCACATGGACATAGCGCCAGCCGTAGGGCTTCAGCACGAGGCCGACGATGTGGAAGCCGCAGCGCGTCAGATTGCGCATGGAGGGGACGTTGCCCGGCGATGCCTTGGCGATGACGTGCGTCGCGCCGAGGTCCGCCGCGCGGGCGATCCTGAGGTCGACGACGGTGCGCTGCAGTCCGTGCGTCCAGAGCCGCGGGTGGACCGCCGATCCGTCGAGGACGCGCATCGGCGCGCCGGCGGGGACGTGAGCGTCGAGCCCGACGCGGTCGTGCTCCCGATCGAGCTCTGGGCGCAGGACGCCGTAGCCGACGAGATCGCCGTCCGCGAGGAGGCCGATGATCTCGCCGCCGACATCGAAGATGGCCTCGAAGAAGGCCGGCGCGTCGGCCCGCACCGCCGACGGGTCGGGCACCGCCGCGAGCGCCGCCGTGTAGAGCGCGTAGATGCGCGGGATGTCGTCAGGGGCGAGCGCGACCGCGCTGATCGCCGGCTCCGTGAGGTCGGCAAGGCTCATCGGCTCAGTCCATCAAGACGTTGGCGTAGTTCAGCATGGCGAGCGGCGGGTAGAGCTCCATCTGCCGCGCGAGAGGCATGTTGATGATGAGCGCGAACCGCTTCAGCGTCTCGACCGGGATCTCGTCCGGCGCACGGCCCTCGAAGAGGATCTGCTCGGCCTTGGAGGCGGTCAGCTGGCCGAGCGAATAGTAGCGGCTGACGAGGCTGATGAGGGCTTGTCGCTGCAGGAGCTCCACCGACGAGAAGCCCGGCAGGCCGAGCCCCGTCGCGACCGGCGCGACCGCCTCGATGTTGGCCGAAAGGAACGTATCGGGGAGATAGTAAAGCCACTCCGCCCCTTCGTCGGCGAGGCTCCGCACGAGGTCGCCCGCGGTGTCCGCCGTCGGCTTGCCGTCCGCCCCGAGCGGGAAGGTGCGCTCGAGCAGCGTGAAGCCGAGAAGGCCGGTCAGCTCGCGCAGCTGGCCGACGATCACGGCCGAATTCTGCTCGTTGGGCGTATAGATGACGCCGAGCCGCTCGAACGGCCGGTACGCCTCCATCGCCCGGATCTGCGGCTCAGGCGGGACGACGTGGGAGGTGCCGGTGATGTTGCGGCCCGAGGAGGAGAGGTCCGGCACCACGCCGGCGCCGACCGGCGAGGCGACCATGGTGAAGACGCCCGGAATGTCGGTGATGTTCGTCGCGGGGTCCGCCTCGCCCGCCTTGCCGAACGTCGCGAGGGTGACCGGCGTCCCCCAGGTGTAGACGAGGTCGGGCTGCACCTGCCGCACCTCATCGAGGATCGCCGGCACGCGCGAGGGGTCGAGCTCGGCCGAGCGCATGATGATCTCGGCGTCGATCCCGCGCTGGGCAAAGTAGTCGCGGAAGCCCTTCTCCACCTCCGTCTCGCCGCGATACGTGATCTGGAAGATCTTGACCGGCTGACGCTGGGAGAGGGCCGGCATCGGCAGGGCGGCGAGCGCCGCACCGCCGAGGAGCGCAGTCCGTCGCGTGATACTCGACGTGGTCCTCATGATGCCTCCGCCGCCATGATTGGTCGCCGCCCGGCAAGAGCGGCAGCGAGCCCGAACAGGAGCGCGCCCGCGATCGCGACGCCGGCGGTAACGATCACCGCCGTCTCGCCGCCCCAGACGCCCCAGATCCAGCCGACGAACGCCGGCCCCGCCGCCGTGCCGAGCCGTTCCACCAGCCGGAACACGCCGTAGAGGCCGCCCTCGGAGAGGTCGGGGAGGATGCGCTTGCCGAGTTCGCCGACGAGCGCCGACTGCGGCGTCGTCGAGATCCCCTGCGCGATCCCGATCTGCAGCACCATCAGCGCCGCCCCCCAGGGCTCCGGCCAGAGGAAGAGGTGGACGACCGAGGTGCCCCCCAAGATGCCGCCGAGGACGACGTAAGGCACGCGCCGGCTTCCCTCGTCCGACAGGCGCGAGACCAGCGGCACGATGACGAGCATCGCGAGGCCGTAGAGCATCAAGACGCGGCCGATCACGGCGGGCTCGAACGCCGCCGCGAGGTCGAGCGGAAGATAGTACATCACGAGGCCGATCAGCATCATCTTCGCCGGCACCGCGCATCCGACGATGAGGAGGAAGAGCACCGGCTGGGCGAGCACGACGCCGACGTCGCGCAGCCGCACGCCCCGAGCCGTGCCGGACCGCGCGGCGGGATCCTTCGGCAGCGCGACGTAGGCGCAGATGTAGGCGACAAGCGCCATCGCGGCGGACATCACGAAGGCGGCGTTGACACCGAGCCGGTCCGCCACAATGCCGCCGATCGGCGGGCCGCACAGCATCGCCGCCATGATCGCCGACACGAAGAGGCCGATGCCGCGCGCCCGGTTCGCCGCGCCGGTCCGGTCGACGATGTAGCCCTGCGCGGCGACGAACACTGTCCCGAAGCCGATCGCGGTGATCGTGCGGAAGCCAATCAATTCCACGATGTCGGTCGCCTGCGAGGTGCCGAGGTAGCCGACGATCGCGATCAGGGCGCCGGCGCGAAGCGACCGGGCGCGTCCGAACCGCTCGGTCCAGGTGTTCAGGATTGGCTGGCCGAGCGCCACGATGAGCATGAAGAGGATGATGGGGATCGCGATCACCATCTCCGTCGAGAGCCCCGCGACCGGCTGGGCGAGGCTCTTGATGAAGGACGGCAGGAACGGCCGCGTCAGCTCCTCGGCGAAGAAGAAGAGGAACACCGGCGCGCGGACGGCGACGAGACTGACGGACGGCGTGTGGCGGACGGCGGAGAGGCCCGTCCGCGCCGCGAGGCTGTCGAGCGCCGCGACCGCTCCGGCATCGCCCGCCGCCGCCGCCGCCTCGCGCAGGCGCAGATGGTCGGAGCGGACGCGCGCCACCTCGGCATCCACGGCGGAGAGTTCCTCCGCGAGCGGCCCCGTCCCGGGCACCGGCGGGTGCAGGCGGAAGTCCTCGCGGCGCAGGCTGTCGAGCCGGCCCGCGAGGCCGCGGACGAGCGCGGTCGAGGACAGCGAGAAGGCGAACGCGATCAGCTCCAGCGCGACGAGGACGGCGACCACGAGGAGCACGGCGACGTCGAGCCCGAGGTCGCGCAGCACCGTCCGGGCGACCGCCACCGGCGTGCCGACGACCACCGCCCCGTACTCCGGCGCACCGGCGCGGACGGGAGCCTCGGTCAGCTGGATTTCCGGCGTCACTTCGGTGAGCGCGGCCTCCGGCACGTCCGCCTCGCGGGCGGAGGCGACGATGCGGCCCGACCCGTCGCGGATCGCAAGGAAGGCGAACTCCGGGTTCTCGGTGAGCGCTTCCTCCAGCACCTCCTCCGCGCGCACGAGCCGGTCGAGCGGGATGCCGACGGTTGCCGCCTCGTCGACGAGGCTCGCGACGGAGCGGGCGACCGTGTCGGCCTTCTGGTCGAGCGCCGGCAGGAGGAGCCCGCGCGCCGCCCGCACCGTTTCCCACGAAATCGCGGCAAGGCCGGCGATGAGCACGGCCGTGATGACCGCCATGATCGCCGCGTCGAAGCGGCGCACCTCAGCCCCCCATCCGGGCAGCGAAGCCGCGGCCGTCGGCGCGCGCCGCAATCGCGCGGTGCTCGGCGTCGATGCGCGCGAATACCGGCACCACCTCCTCAGGCATTTCGCGCCCGTGCTGGGTCGCGACGCGCTGGAGGCGGCCGACGAGGCTCCTCGTGTTGAGGGCGACGATCGCGGCGATGAGGGCGAGCCCGGCGGCGAACGCGACGAGGGCGGCGGTGCGGATCGGACGGGCGAGATCGGCAAGGGCGGCCGCGATGATGGCGCGCGAGCCGCGCACGACCACGGTGCCCTCCGTGGTCTCGAAGGCGGAGAGGATTGTCGCCGACCGCCGCTCCGCCTCGGCGTCGGCAGCCGCCAGATCGACGAGCCCGACCCGCGCCGCGTCGCTGGAGAAGAGCACCTCGCCCGAGGACGCGACGACATCGACGGACAGGATCACGGGGTCCGCCTCGGCTTCGCGGGCCAGCGTCCTCGACAGCGCGTCCTGCCCCGCGAGCGGCAGGCCGAAGCCGAGCGCCACCTGCGCGTCCCCCGCAATACGTCGCGCGACGACCTCCATCCGCTCGCCGACCATCGTGACGTAGGTGTTCCGGACGCTGGCGTAGTTCAGGTACGCGCCGAGCGCGAGCGAGGCGGCCATCAGCGGGGCGAGGACGAGGAGCACCGTGAGGCTCAGTCTGCGCACCCGCCGCCCCCGATGGACAATGTGGCTTTCGAGTGACGGATACGGCACAGACGCCGCGACATCAAGGTGCTAGGACTTGTTGCATGGGCTCTTCCCGTGGTGCTTTCGTCCTCGCCGGCGCGGTCCTCGCGGCGCTCGTCGCCCTCGTGCTGACGTCGGCGCGGACGATCGAGAACGGCGAGATCGCGCTCGCGGAAGCCAAGCTCGACTTCATCCTCCTCGAGACCGAGGGCACCATCGAGCGCAACCTCGGGCTCGGGCTGCCGCTCGCCGAGTTGCAGCAGGTGGAGCCTCTCCTCGAGCGGACGGCGGGCCGGGCGCCGGAGATCCTCGCCGTCGACGTCTTCAACCCGGTGGGGGTCACGCTGTTCTCCACCGACCGCGGCGCCGTCGGCGAGCCCGTGCCGCGCGAGTGGCTCGCCGCCATCGCCGAGGAGCAGGGCATCGCCCGCTGGCGGTCGCGCGACCGGGAGACGACGACGCTCGGCGTGCCGCTCCTCAACGATTTCGGCCGCACGGAAGGCTTCATCGCGCTGATCCTGACCGGCAGCGCGCTCGCCGTTCCCCTGTCGCGCCTGCCGGAGCTTCTTCTCGCCGCCGCACCCGTGCTCGCGGGTGCGACACTGCTCGCGGCGGTCGCCGGCTGGTTGATCGGCGCCCGCGCCGACCGGCGGCTCCTCGTCGCCGCCGACGCGCTCCGCACCCGCGATGCGGCGCGACTCGACGGCGACGGGACGAGCCTCGGCCGTGCCGTCGCCGCGGCGATCCGCCGAAGCGAGACGGCCGGCGACGACGTTGACGCCGCCGCGCTCGAGATGAGGCGGATCGATGCGGAGATCTGAGGGCCGGGCGGCGCGGTTCGGCCGCTCCGACCGGATTGCCACCCTCTGCGGTGCCACCGCCGCCGCGCTCGTTGTGGCGGCCGCCGTCATCCTCGAAGTGTTCCGCTACGGACCTGCCCTGACGCGGCTCGAGGTTGGCGCGCGGGAGGTCGCTGCCGCCATCGGCCGTGCGGTCGCGAACGATGTGGAACGGGCCGCGGCGCTCGGCATCCCGCTCGACAGGATGGTCGGCGTGGTCCCGTATCTCGACGGCATCCGCGAAGCGAACCCCTCCGTCAGCGCCCTTGCCGTGGAGGACGCCGCCGGCCGCGTCCTGTTTGCCTCGCCCGCCGAGGGCGCGCTCGCCGACGCGGTCGCGACGCCGCTCGTCAACGTCGAGACCACCGTCGGCGCCGTCCTTGTGATGCCGTCCGACACCATCGCGGGGCGGGTGCGCGACCATCTCCGGGCGCTCGGCGGCGCCTTCGCCCTCCTCACCGGCCTTGCGCTCGGGATCGTGGTGCGCCTCTGGCGGCTGGAGCGGATCGACCTCCCGGAGGCGCGCTTCGTCGCCGGCGGCCGCGCCGTCGCCCGCGGCGCCTTCGCCGACTATAGCGTGCCGCGGCCAGGCCCGTTCACCGCGCTCGGCCAGGCGGCGGCGCGGCTCACCGGCCCCGTCCGCCGCTCCCACCGCCGCCTCCTCTCCCTCTCCGACGAGGTGACGGCGCTCGATGTCGCCGGCCGCTACCGGGCGCGGATCGCGGCCGTCCACGCAAGCCTGCGCGACCTCTCCTTCGACCGCGCGATGCGGCGGCGAATGCGCGAGCGGGCCCTCGTGTGGTGGCCCCTCCTCGCGCTCACCGCCGGCGAGGCGACGCGGCTCCTCGGCGCGAGCTTCGCCGCGGACCGCGTGCTGCCGGGCCCCGTCATGGCCGCCGCGATCTCCGCCGCGATCGGCGCCGGTGCGGCGGGCGGGCTCGTCGGCCTCGCGCTCGCCGCTCTTCTCGCCGGCCGCGCGGCGAAGCTGACGGCCTTCGTCGGCCTCCTCGTCGCGGCCGGCGCCAACGCGGCGGTCTTCGCGACGCGCGATCTCAACCAGTTCATCGCGCTGGAGGCGGCGGCCGGAGCGGGGCTCTGGCTGGCGGTGTTGGCGGTCGGGGCAGATGCCCGCCTCTCGCGCCGGCGGCCGTTCCAGGCGGCGCTCCTCCTTCTCGCCGGGCTTGCCGTCGGGCCGATTCTCGGCGCCGTCGCCGCTGAGGCGGCCGGGCGACGCGCCGCCTACCTCATGACCGGCGGGACGCTGGCCGCCGTCGCGCTCCTCCTCCTCGCGACGGCTTCCGGCCGCGCCCTGCCACGCCGACGGGCCGTACTGCGGGCGACCGAGGTCGCGGCACTCGCCGCCGCCGGCCTCGCGCTCACCGCCTGGGCGGACATCCACCTCTCCGTCGTGCTCCTGCGCGAGGACTATGCGGGCCTCGCCTTCCATGCCGGGGTCCTCGGAACGGCGATGCTCCTGCCCGCCGCGCTCGGCGCCACCGCGCCACCGGTGCTCGGCGCGGTCCTCGCGGCTGGCGCGCTCGGCGCCGGCGTGCTCGTCGCACCGCCGGGCGCCGCCATCAGCGCCGCGATCGGGCTCGGGCTCGGCGTCGCGGTGCACGCCCTCGGGTGGCGCGGCTTTTCCGGCGCGGCGGTGGCGGCGATCCTCGCCGGGTCGCTCCTCGCCGCCGCCGCGATGGCGCTGCCCTCGCTCGCGCCCGAGACGACGGCAGAACGGCTCGGCGGGCGCGAGCTCGCAGCCCTTGCCGCGGCCCTCCTTGCAGCCGTCTCCCTCCTCACGGCGAGGCGCTGATGCTGCTGCGCACCCGCATCGCCCTCCTCCTCGCCCTCGCCCTCGCGCTCGTCATCGCGAGCCTCGTCGCGCTCGGTTGGGTGCGGACCGACATCGAGCGCCAGCGTCTCGCCGAGCTCGCCGTCGACGGCCAGTTCTCGCTATGGACGAGCCTCGTCGAGGCGGAGGTCGACGACCTCGACGCCGCCGCGGCGGAGCTTGCCATCCGCCTCGCCTTTCGTGCGCCGGCCCTCACGCGCGACGAGATTGCGGCCGTGATCGCCGCCTCGCCCGACATCGTGACGACCGGCATCACGGTGCAGGTACAGGCGCTGTCGGGCGAGCTCATCGCCGCCAACGCGCCCACCTTCCGCTTCCAGCCCCTCGTCGGCACCGCAGGGATCGAGACGCTGATGTCCGGCGCGGAGCGGATCGGCGGGCTCAGGCAGGAGCGGCCGGATGCCTACGTCGTCGCGGTCGCGCGCACCGTCGATGTCGGGGGCGAGCCGCGCGCCGTCCTTTCGGTCGCCGTCGACGCCGCGGATGTGCTCCAGGCGCTCGCCGACTCGCTCGGCGAGCCGGCGTACCTGATGTCACTCCGCGGCCGCATGGTGGAGGGGACCGACCCCGCCCTGTGGCAGGCCGCGAACCCGGTGCTGCCGAGCCGGCGCGCCTACGGCACCGTCCTTGACCTCGACGGCCGCTCCTTCTTCGCCGCCGCCGCGCCCGTGCCGGACATGCTGGGCGGCATCGCCGGCTCCCTCGTCACGATCCGTGACGTGACGGAGGGCCTCGTCGCGAGCCGGCGGCTCGAGCGGTCGGGCGTCGCCGCCGTCGGCCTCCTCGGCCTCGTGATCGTCGCCCTCATGTACCTGTCGCTGCGCCGAGCCTTCGCGCCGCTGGAGGAGGCGATCGGCGCGCTTGACGCGCTCTCCAAGGGCGACCTCCAGCAGACGATCGACCCGACCGGCTCCGGCGAGATCCGCCGCATCGGCGAGGCGGTCTCCGTCTTCCGCCGCAACGCGCTCCAGCTTGTCGAGCAGGAGGACGCGATCAAGCGCCAGCGGCGGCGGCAGGAGCGGCTGATGCAGCGCCAGCTCGAGCGCCTCGCCGAGACGCTCGACCCCGACGGCCGCGCCGAGGTGCTGGCCGAGAAGGTGGCGCTGGAGGCCGACCCCGCGATCACCGACAACACGCGCCGCTCCAACGAGGAGCTCGCCGTGCTCGCCCGCGTGCTCGGCCGCATGTCGCAGCGCATCACCGACCAGCACCACCGCCTGACGGAGCTGATCCGCGAGCTGCAGGACGCGATTATCACCCGCGCCCGCCTCGCGGGGCTGGAGCAGGAGCTGCAGATCGCGCGGGAGCTCCAGCTCTCGTTCCTGCCGCGGCCGCTGCCGCCGCACCCGACCTTCGACATCCACGGCCTGATGGAGACCGCGAAGGAGGTCGGCGGCGACTTCTTCGACTATTTCATGATCGATGACGACCGGCTCGGCATCGTGGTGGCGGACGTCTCCGGCAAGGGCGTCCCGGCGGCGCTCTTCATGGCGATCACCCGCACCCTCATCAAGGCGACGGCGCTGACCGCGCCCTCCCCGGCGGTGACCGTGTCGGAGGTCAACACGTTCCTCGCCGCGGACAACGAGCAGATGATGTTCGTGACCGTCTTCCACGCCGTGCTCGACTGCCGGACGGGGCGCCTCGACTACGTCAACGCCGGCCACCCGCCGCCCCTCCTGATCGCCGCGAAGGCCGGCGCGCTGAGTGAGCTGCCGCGCGCCGGCGGCCCCGCGCTCGCTGTCGTGGAGGGCTTTCCCTACGAGGACCAGACGCTGACGCTCGCCCCGGGCGATACGCTGTTCATCTTCACCGACGGCGTCACCGAGGCGTTCGATTCGGAGGGACATGCGTTCGGCGATGCCCGCCTCCTCGCCGAGGTGCGGGCGGTCGGCACCGAGGCGGCTGTGGAGGCGCTCGACAACGCCGTCCGCGACGCGGTTCTGAGGTTCGAGCAGGGCGCCGAGCGGGCGGACGACGTCACCTGCGTCGCGCTCCGCTACCTCGGCACGTGAGGCTCAGCCGCCGACGGGTTCGTCGGCCGAGACTGTGATCGCCGGGCCGCGCCAGACGCCGTCCCACCCGTCGGGCGGCGGGTGCAGCGCGTAGGAGTGGAGCCGCTCGAGCATCAGTCGCGCCGCCTTGTCACCGGGCAGCAGGCGCAGCGTCTCGGCAAGACCGGCCTCGGCGGCGTCCCACGCCTGGTGGCGCATTGCGTCGAGGGCCGCCTCATAACGCCGGGCGCCGTCGAGCACGCGGTCCTCCACCGCCCCCTCGCGGCCGAGAAGCGCGAAGATGGTCACCGGACGGTGCGAGCCGCGGACGACGATCCGGTCGAGCTCGCGCGTGACGAAGCCCTCCCCCGCCCGCTCCCGCGTCTCCTCCGAGACAATCACCGAAACGCCGTAGACCTTGGCCGCCTCCTGCAGCCGTGCGGCGAGGTTCACCGCGTTGCCGATGACGGTGAAGTTGCGCGCCGACGGCGGGCCGATGTCGCCGGACAGCACGTCGCCCGTCGCGACCCCCACCACGGCATTGAGCGTCTCGACTCCGGCGAGGCCGGCGAGCTCGGCGCGGAGCGGCTCCAGCGCCTCGATCTGGCCGAGCGCTGCCGCGCAGGCGTCCGCCGCCTGACTTCCGTCGGCGGTGAAGGGTGCGCCCCAGCAGGCCATCACGGCGTCGCCGATGTACTTGTCGGTGATGCCGCCCGCGGCGCCGATCGGCCGCGTCATCGCGGCGAGGAAGCGGTTCAGGAGGTCGATGAGGGTGTCCGCCGGCAGCCGCTCCGACCAGCCGGTGAAGTCGCGCATGTCGACGAAGGAGATCGTCATCGTCCCCTTGCGGCTCGCCTGCGCCTCGCCCTTGGCGATGATCGTCTCCACGATGCGCGGGTCGACATACTCGCCGAAGAGCCGCTTGATCTTGCGGCGCTTCCGCTCCTCCGTGGTGTCCGAGAACACGACCACCACGCCGAAGCGCTCCTTCTCGTCGCCGTCGTCGAGCGTCAAAAAGCTCGACGCGACGAGGAGGTCCGTCCGCTCCCCGTTCACCTTGAGCGCGATCTCGA